>MDTA01063062.1_pt1 | contig 13005 bp, 15 predicted proteins | sample 811151 | NCBI WGS metagenome assembly MDTA01 (sample SAMN05326648, study PRJNA326480) | marine metagenome | isolation source: seawater | place: Indian Ocean: South | collected 2010 | reverse complement strand
GCGTCTTTCAGCCGCTTAAATTAAAACAATTATATATTATTTTCTTTGTTTAACATGTTATACGACGTAAAAAAGTAAATAAAATGGATTCATTTGAAATAAATAAAATAGTTGCCTCAATACTGTTAATAGCCCTATTATTTATTGGAATAGGTAAAATATCAAACGTAGTTTTTCATGTAGATAAACCAGATACCACTGGTTACAAAGTAGAGGTGCCGGATGGTGGTACAGCTAAACAAATATCAGATACAAAAACCGAAAGTGTCGAGGAAGTTGATATTTCTGCTTTATTAGCTCTAGGAGACATTGCACATGGAGAAAAGGTATTTAAAAAATGTACCGCATGTCACGTAATTGAGAAAGGTGGAGCAAATAAAATTGGTCCAGCACTCTATGGAGTTTTGGGTAGAAAAATTGCTTCAATAGAGGATTATAAATATTCTCAGGCTTTAACAGAATATGGTAAGGAATGGAATTTTGAAGAAATGAATGGATACTTAAGAAAACCTCAGGCACATATTAAAGGAACTAAAATGGCTTTTGCTGGTTTAAGAAAAGATAAAGATCGAGCGTCTGTTATACTTTATTTAAATCAAAATTCTGACGAACCTCTTCCTTTACCTTAATTTTCCAAAACAATATAATAAAATACTTTTTTGCACATGGACTCTATTTAGGGCTTGCTGCCAAACTTTAGATTTATTTCCTAAAAAAACATCTTCAGAAACTTCATTTCCTCTTGGTAAACAGTGTAAAAAAATACTTTGGGGTCGGGTAACTTTCATTAATTCAGAATTAATTTTATAGTTTTTGAAATCTCTAATTTTTTTTTCTTTATTACCTTTATCATTTAAAGAAACTACTTTATCTGAAAAAACTACATCTGCATTTTTTGCAGCTTGTTTTGGATCGTTAAAGATATTTATTGTTTTTTTATTTTTTTTAACCCAATCTATTACAAATTTTGGGGGAGAATAGTTATTTGGGCATCCTATATTTAAACTGAAATCAAATTTGATTGACGCAGCTATCAAAGAATTTAATACATTGTTACAATCACCAATCCAGCAAATATTCAATTTTGATATTGGTTTTTTCATTATTTCCTCAACTGTAAATACATCAGAAAGTACTTGGCATGGATGAGAGCTCGGGCTAAGCAAGTTTACGATCGGTATAGTCAAATTTTTACTAAAATCCGAAATTTTTTTATCACTATTTGTTCTTAGTAAAAAACCATCACCATAAGTTGACAAGATTTTAGCTGTATCAGCTAGGCTTTCACCTCCCTTACCAAGATGCAATTCACTTTCTTTAACAGTTATTGAGCTAGCGCCTAGCTGGCTAATTGCAATATAAAAACTTAAACGGGTTCGAGAACTTTGTTTTTCGTACATCTGTATTAGTAATTTTCCTTTTAAAGGTTTGTCTTTATCAGTATCAAGTGTAGAAATTTTCTTCCTTTTATTCTTTCTTTTCTTAGCATCAATAAGAATTTTTCTAAGATCTTTAGCTGGAATATCTTTTAAATTTATAAAATTTTTCATATTATTTTAGTTCTGAACAAACTTTATCTATAATTTTTACCGCCATACGTATTTCATTTTTTTTAACATTTAAAGGTGGCAAAATACGAACAACATTTTCTGCTGCTCGTATTGTTAACAATTTATTTTCCATAAGTTTTTTAATAAAATTACTTTGATCTGTATGAAGCTGAATACCAATCAATAAGCCTCTTCCTCTTATTTCTTTAATGATATTTGGATATTTTTTCTTCAATTGATTCAAATTTGAAAAAAAAAATCTTGAAGATTTTTTTACATTATTAAGAAATTTTTTGCTTGAAACTAAATCCATCACAGAATTTCCAACACACATAGCTAAAGGGTTGCCACCAAAAGTTGAACCATGTGTTCCTGGTGTCATACCTGCGGCAACTTTTTTATTCATTAAAACTGCACCGATAGGAAATCCAGAACCAATGCCTTTGGCTATAGGTACAATGTCAGGGGCGACTTTAGATTTTTCAAAAGCAAAAAAATTTCCTGATCGTGAAATTCCACATTGTACCTCATCTAAAATAAGTAATATTTTTTTTTTATCACATAATTTTCTCAATTCTTTTAAACACCAATCTGGTATTACCTTAATGCCACCCTCACCCATTATTGTTTCAACCATAATTGCTGCCGTATTTTTTTTAATTTTTTTCTTTAAAGACTTATGATCTCCAAAAACAAAATGATCGAAACCGCCTATATGACCAAATCCTTCTGTCATTTTTTTAGATCCACTTGCAAAAATTGTAGCCAAAGTTCTTCCATGAAAAGAATTTTTAATACATAAAATTCTCGTTTTATAAGGTTTCCCAATAGAATAAAAATATCGTCTAGCTACTTTTATACTAGCCTCTGTTGCTTCAGCACCTGAATTTTGAAACATAACGTAATCAGCAAATGTTTTTTGACACAACTTTTTGGCTAATTTTTCTCCCTCCGGAATTTGAAAGGCATTTGAAACATGCCAAAGTTTTTTTGATTGATCTCTTATCGTTTTAACTAATTTTGGGTGGGCATGTCCTAATGAATTTACAGCTATACCCTGTACAAAATCTAGATACTTTTTTCCATTGGTTGAATATAAAAAAGATCCTTTTCCGTATTTAAAGGATATGTTTCTTCTATTATAATTGTTTGCTAAAGATGTCATAAAATTTTATATTTATTTTATACACATTTAAATCATATTAACTTATATAAAAATTCAACTATCGGTTAAATTTAATTCCTAAGAATTTGTTAAGAAAATCAAAAAAATACTTGATTAAATATACTATTTGTGTGTTACATTATATTGTATATATAATAAATTAAAACACAACATTTAGTAATATATGGGTTGGGACGAAAAAAAGATTGAAATATTAAAAAATGAATGGGGTAAAGGGAAAACCGCATCTCAGATTGCAGAGCTAATTGGTGGAGTTACTAGAAACGCAGTAATTGGTAAAGCACATAGATTAAATTTATCATCTAAAATAAAAAAAAGAAACGCGAATTTTAATCATTCCTCTAAAGAAATTAATAATACAAGGAAATCAAATTATATTTCTAGAAGATCAAAGTTCAAAAGTTTAGTTTTAGACAAAAATTTTGAGGAGGCAAAAAATATATCTCTAGAAGAATTAAATGAAAGTACCTGTAAATATATGGAAGGACATCCAGATGAGAAAAATTCCTCATTCTGTGGTAGAAAAACAGTAGAAAAATTTTCATACTGCCCTCTTCATTTAATGATCGTGTATCAACCACGGGGAAAGAAAGAAGATGTTCCAATTAAAGATGATGAAGTTCCAACTTTTTTAGAAAAAAAAGTAAAATCAGCGTAATATATAATTTCAATTAATTTTATTTTTTTGCTTTGAAAATTCTCCTTCATTTTTCCACATATAGGAATATTTTAAAATCTCATTTTCAAAATACTTTAACTTACTATTAAGTTTTAAATCTATGTTTGTTTTATACTTTCCAGATGGTTCATTATTATAATTTAGTGAAATTAATTGATCTTTTGTAAGCAATGGATTTTTCATAAATATCTCAAAAAAAGTTGCTACGAATTTAGCAATTGTTAGCGGCATTGGTAATAAAGGTCTATATATTTCTAGGGATTTTAAGATTTTTAAAATTAATTCTTAAAAAGAAATTTTTTCAGGTCCAATACATTCAATTGTTTCTTTTTTAGTCTCGTTTATTATTATATTCTCAATAATTTCGCACATGTCTGTAACATGAATAGGATAAAAAATAGTTTTACCATGGTAATAAATTGGAAAAAATGGCATCAACTTTAACATGCTCATCAACATTGTCGAAAAATTATCATCTACACTGTAGACTAAAGATGGTTTTAGGATTACATATTTATCAAAAATATTTTTTATTTCAGTCTCTCCGTTTAATTTGCTCAATGCATATTTACTCTTATTTGCATTATCTACTCCAAGTGCAGAGAGATGTATAAATTGTTTTAAATTATGTTCTTTTGAAAGCAAGGCTAAAGTTTTTGGTAAGAACGTATGCATATTATTAAATGAGGATTTATTTTTTTCATTTAAAATACCAATTAGATTAATACAGATATCTTTATTTTTAAAAATTTGGCTTAGTTTATTATAGTTAAAGGTTTCTAATTCAATTATATCAATCCATCCAGCATTTCCTGAACTTTTTAAAACATAACCTTTTCTATGAATATTTCTCGTTACAACAGTTACCCTAAAATTTTTTCTTGTTAATTTTCTTAGTAAATGTCTCCCAATTTGACCAGAGCCGCCAAATACTAGAATTTCTTTTGGTTTCATATATATATAACTAATGCAAATTAATATTAAATTACATAAAAATGATTTGCCAGATGAAATAAAGCTGGATGACAAAAAGTCTTTAGCAGTAGACTCTGAGTTTTCAGGGTTAAATGTTAATAGAGACAAGCTTTATTTGGTTCAATTATCTTCAGGAAATAACGATGCTCATATAATTCAATTAAATAGAGAAAATTATAATGCTCCAAATTTAAAAAAGTTGTTAGTGAATAAAAATATCGAAAAAATATTTCATTATGCCAGAGCAGATATGGGATTTATTAAGAAATACCTAAATATAGATGTAGAAAATGTTGCTTGTACACGTACAATGAGCCGCCTTGCAAGAAGTTATTCGGATAGACATGGGTTGAAGGATTTAGTTAAGGAATTTATTGGGGTAGAATTAAGTAAACAACAACAAAGTAGTGACTTTGGTGGGAACCTAAACGATAAACAATTAAAATATTGTGCCAATGATGTAGTATACCTTCATAAAATTAGTACAGCGCTAAAAGATATATTAATTAGAGAGAATAGATATGATCTTTATGTAAAAGCAATTAAATTTTTACAAACTAGAGTTGACTTAGATTTAGCATCATTTACAGAGGATATCTGGTCACATTAAAATATGAAAAATAATTTCACTTCAATTGGAAAAGAAGTTGTTCAGACAGAAATAAATTCTCTTAAAAAATTAAAAAAAACTATCAACAAAGATTTTGATAAAATAGTAAATTCAATATTAAAGTGTAGAGGAAAAGTTATTTTTTCAGGTGTAGGGAAATCAGGTATAATTTGTAGAAAAATATCATCAACATTATCATCTCTTGGAATACCTTCATTTTATGTAGATGCAGGTTCATGTTCGCATGGAGACTTGGGTATGATTAGTTCAGGAGATGTATTAATTTTAATTAGTCATAGTGGAGAGTCTGCAGAATTAAAAAATATTATTCAGTATACAAAAAGAAATAAGGGAATTACTTTGGCTGGGGTTACTTCTAAAAAAAATTCATTATTATATAAATCAAGTAATTTAAAATTTTTACTTCCAACTGTTACTGAGGCTGGACCGGGGAATTATATTCCAACATCAAGTACAACAACTCAAATTGTTTTTGGAGATTGTCTCGCAATATCAACTATAAAACATAGAAAATTCTCTAAATTAAAATTTAGGTTATATCACCCTTCAGGAAGTTTAGGAGCAAGATTAAAAACAGTTGGTGATTTAATGCATAAAGGAAAAGGAATACCATTTATAAATGAAAATTCAGATATTAAAACGGCTTTAAAAACATTTAATAAAATAAACCTAGGTGTTTTAATAGCAATTAATAAGCAAGGAAATATGACGGGAATAATTTCTGATGGTGATCTTAAGAGGATTTCTTATAAGTCAGATAATATTAATTATCAAATAATTAAGAAAGTAATGAAAAAAAAACCAATAATGGTTAGGGAAGATGTATTGGCTGCTGAAGCTTTATCAATTATGAATTATAAAAGAATTTCAGCGCTATGTGTATATCGAAAAAACAAAAAAAAGATATCAGGTTTAATTACTTTACATAACATCTTAAACGCAAATATCAGTTAAAATGAGGTTAAGTCTAATTTTTCAAGTAGTATTAACCTCCATAATAATAGCGATTATAATAATTTTTTATTATTCATTTATTTCTGATAAAAAAACAAAAACTATAAATCCTGTAGAAAAAAAAGACAAAGAAATCGAAAAAATTATTGAAGATGAAATTACTAACGAATTATTAAACATTGAATATAATTCTTTTGATAATCGTGGAAATTCTTTTTATATAAATGCTGAAAAAGCTACAGTTGACCTAGAATACCAAAAACAAAATAAAATTAAGCTAGAAAAGGTGACTTCTGTTATTAATCTTAAAAATAAAGGAATTATTAACGTATATTCAAACTATGCAATCTATGAAAAAATAAACCATGATACTTTATTCTACGGTGATGTAAAAATAGAATATTTAGATAATGTCATAAATTCTGAAAATTTAGATGTATTATTTACTAAAGATATATCTAAAATTTATAATAATGTTGTTTATAATAGCTATAATACAAGTTTAAATACTGATATAGTTCTAATTGACATGATAACTGGTGACGTTAATTTAGAAATGTTAAATAATTCCGAAAAAGTGAGATTCAAAACAAATCATGAGTTTAATTAAAAAATTTAGAATTAAATCGTTTAAAGAGGAAAAGCCAATTATTGAGATTAAAAATCTCACAATATCTTATGGAAACAGACAAATAGTTGAGCAACTGAATTTAAGTATTCAAAGTTCTGAAATTTGTGGCCTGCTTGGTCCAAATGGTGCAGGAAAAAGTAGTATTTATCACTGTATTATTGGTTTAGTAAAGCCTACTTTTGGAAAAATATTGATAAATGGAATTGATGTTACAAATATTCCAACTCACCTAAGATGTACTAGATTTGGTATCTCTTGGGTTCCACAATATGGTGGATCTTGGTCAGATCTTACCACATATGAAAACCTTATGGCTATTGCTGAATTACACATAGATAATAAAGATGAGAGACTAACAAAGATAAATAATTTAATGAGAAAATTTGAGTTACAAAATGTTGAAAAGTTAAAATCAAAGTTTCTATCTGGTGGACAAGCCAGGAAACTTACATTGGCAATGGCAATGGTTAAAAATACAAAAATCTTAATCTTAGATGAACCTTTTGCAGCTCTTGATCCTCAAAGTGTTCGAATGATACAACAAATAATAGTTAGCTTACAAATGTTTGAAAAAATATCAGTTTCTATATCTGACCATTCTTCTAGAGATTTGCTTAGTTGCGTTGATAAAGCAATGATACTATCTGAGGGAAAAATTGTTGCAAAAGGTACACCTCAAGAACTGGTTAAAAATACGAGAGCAATTGAAGAATATTTTGGCGAAGGATTTAAATTTTAATCTACTGTGAAAAATCAGGTAAAAATAGCAAATGTCATTAAACCATTTAAACGAAAAAAAATATTTGTTTCAAGCGATAAAAGTTTAAGTATTAGATGTGTACTTTTATCTTCAATTGCGGTTGGCCGCTCAAAAATTTTTAATTTGTTAGAATCAGAAGACGTAATTAATTCTCTTAAAATAATAAAAAAACTTGGAGTTAACTATAAAAAAAATAAAGATTATTTTGAGATATTTGGAGTTGGTATTGGTGGTTATGATGTTAAAAATAATACAATATTAGATGCAGGTAATTCGGGGACACTTGCAAGATGTATATTAGGTTTACTTTCAAGTTTAGATAAGAATATAAAATTAATTGGTGACAGGAGTTTAAGTAGACGAGATTTTATAAGAGTAATTAGACCTTTGAATTTATTCGGAGTTAAAACTAAGTCAATAAATGGGAAGTTACCACTTGAAATAAAAGGTACAAAATTATTGAGACCAATTAACTTTTACGAAAACAAAGCAAGCGCTCAGGTAAAAACTTGTGTTATTTTTAGTGCAATGAATACTCCTGGTATAACCAAAATTAAGGCAAAAAAATCAAGAAATCATACCGAGCTATTATTAAAATACTTAAACTATCCAATTAGAATAAAAAAATTAAAATCATTTGATGAAATTCATGTCAAAGGCTTAAATCAAATTAAATCATTTGATTATAAATTACCAGGAGATATAAGCTCAGCTTCTTTTTTTATTGTACTTACTTTGCTTTCAAAAAACTCGAGTTTGATTATAAAAAATATTAATTTAAATCCATCAAGAATAGGAATTCTAAAAATACTTAATAAAATGAATGCAAAAATCAATATTGTTAATAGAAAAAAATATAGAGGCGAATTAATCGGGGATATAAAGATTAAAAGTTCTATAAAACTAACACCTATTAACTGTCCAGAAAGTTTAAACAGTTCTGCAATAGATGAATTTTTATTAATATTTCTAGTTGCTGCTAAATCAAAAGGAGTATCTACTTTTAGAAAATTAGACGAACTTAATAAAAAAGAAAGTCCAAGATTAAACTTAGCAATTAGTTTTTTAAAAATGATTGGTATAAAAGTTATTAAAAAAAAAGATATTATCAAAATATATGGAAATTCTGAATTAAAATTAAATAAAAGTTATCATATTCAAAAATTTCTTAAAGATCACCGAATTTTTATGATGTCTGTAATCGCTGCGCTAACTCTAGGTGGTAAATGGAAAATAAATGACAAAGACTCTATCAAAACATCCTTTCCAAATTTTTTAGAGATTGTTAAAAAATTAGGAGCTAAAATTAATTGAATAAAAAACAATTTATTACTGTCGCTATAGATTCCCCTGCGGCATCAGGAGCAGGAACTCAATCAAAGTTAATAGCGAAACATTATAATCTTTACTACCTGGATACAGGCAAAATCTATAGGTACATAGGCTATCTAAGACTCAAGTTTTTAAAAAAATTTTCTTATAGTTTAATAAAAAAAAAAATTAATAAATTAAACGTCAAATCTTTAACCAGCAAAACTCTTTTGACTGACAGTGTTGCAATGTCTGCAGCAATAATTGCAAAGGATAAAAAAATTAGAGATATTGTGCACAATTTTCAGCAAATATGTGCTTACAAGCCACCAAAAAAATATTCTGGCTCAATACTTGATGGTAGAGATATAACTTCAGTGCAGTTAAAAAATGCAATGTTTAAATTTTTCATCACTGCAAATGTTAAAATTAGAGCTAAGAGAAGATATTTAGAATATAAAAGATTAAAAAGACATATTTCATACAAAGATGTTTTAAAAACCATTAAAAAACGTGACAAATTAGATCGTACAAGAAAATACGGACCTTTGAAAAAAACAAAAGATTCGATCTTGATTAATACAACTAAATTAAGTAAGAAAGCCTGCTTTAAAAAAATTAAAGCGATTATGGATAGGAAACTAAATAAATAATGGAAGTTTATAAGGACATTTCGAATACTCAAAATCAAAAATTTAAAAAACTATTAATCGACAACTTTTCAAAGACGAAAATAGAAGAAGGTAAACTTCTGACAGGTACTATTACAAAAATTACTGAGAAACATGTTTTTCTAATGATAGATGGAATGAAAAGTGAGGCAATGATCGACATTAGTGAGGCAAAATCAGTTTATAATGATAAAAAGATCAAAGAAAATGATAAGCTCGAAGTATATTTAGAGAAAATTGAAGATAAAAATGGCGAGGTAATTGTTTCTGCCACAAGAGCACAAAAGATTAAAGGTTGGTATATACTTGAAAAAGCATACGAAGCTAGTGAAAACGTTAAAGGTAAGATTATTTCAAAATGTAAAGGTGGAGTTATTGTAGAACATCTGGAAACAAAATCATTAATGTTTTGCCCGGGTTCACAAATAGACTCGAAGCCTCTTAAATCTTTCGATCATTTATTCAATGTTGAGCAGGACTTTAAAATCATTAAACTTGATAAGTACAGAGGTAACGCATGTGTTTCTAGAAGAGAGGTTATAAGCTCAGCGAAGAAAGAGGATAAAGCAAAAATTATAGAAAAATATTCTGTTGGAGATGTTATTAAAAATGCTGTTGTAAAAGGATATAGTTCTTTTGGCTGTTTTTTTGAAGTGAATAACGAAATTGATGTTTTAGTTCATCTACAAGAAATATCATATTCAAGAATTAATCATCCAGATGAAGTTTTCACGATTGGAGAAAAACATGATCTAAAAATAATTTCAATTGATAAAGAAAAAATGCAAATTTCATGTTCAATTAAAGCATTGACCCCAGATCCATTTGAAAATATTTCAAATTATGAAGTTGGTAAAACATATAAAGCTAAAGTAATTAAGGTTGTAGATTACGGAGCATTCTGTGAACTTCAGGCTGGCTTAACATGTCTTCTACATTCTAGTGAAATAAGTTGGAGCAGAAAAAATGTTTCACCTAGCAAATTTTTTAAAGTAAATGATGAAATAGATTGTGTTATAACTGATGTTGATAAAGAAAAGAAGAGAATTGCTATTTCATACAAGCTTGCAAAAGATAATCCATTTGAAAGTTTTGAAAAAAAATACCCTTTAAATTCTGTAATCAAATGTAAAATTTCTAATATCAAAGATATGGCGATTTATTTAAGTATAGATGATTTTGAAATTGATGGTTTTCTACATGCCAACGATCTTTCATATACTGCAAAACCAGAGGAAGAGATAAAGAAATATAATAAAGGTGACGAAATTGAAGTAAAAGTTATTGAAATTAAAATTAAAGAACAAAAAATTAAATTTGGTGTCAAGCAACTAAAAGAAGATCCATTCAATATTTTTAAAGACAAAAAAGTTAACGATATTTTAACAGTCAAAGTAAATTCTACCAACTCAAGGGGAATTATGGTTTCCCCTGAAGGTCAAAATTTAGAGTTTTTAATCAAGAAAAATGAGCTTGCATTAAATGTTGAAGAATCTAGGAATTATAATAGATTTCAAGTTGGGGACAGATTAGACGTGGCAATTTCAGAAATTGCTTATGAAAAAAGAAAAATTTCACTTAGTGTAAAATTATTAGAAAAAAATTTAAATGCAGAAGCGGTATCAAAATTTGGTTCTGATGCTTCCGGGAAAAATCTACCTTTTTCATCACTGTCTGAAAAACTAGATAATAAAAAGAAAGAAGAAAAATAAATATAAATTGTCAGTATCTAAATCAGAAATACTTAGAATAGTCTCAAAAAACTTCCCAAATATATACCAAAAAGATATTAATAAATTGTTAGATATTGTTTTATCTGAAATAACAAAAGCATTGTGTAATGAGGAAAGAATTGAGTTAAGAGATAGTTTGGGAACATTTGAAACCAAAGTTCAAAAAAAGAGAGTATCTTTAAATCCAAAAACTCTTGAAAAAGTTGAAGTTCCTGAAAAAAAAAGCATTATGTTTAAATGTTCCAAAGAATGGAAAAAAAAGATAAATGAATAAAAATAAGATTTTTGTCGCTTGCGATACAACAAAAATCAAAAAGATAAATGAAATAATTCATAAAACAAAAAATTCGAAGATTGTTTTTGGTTATAAATTTGGTCTTGAATTCATAAATTCTAAGAATGGTAGAAATTATTTATCAAAATTAAAAAATAAAATTACTTTTTTGGATTTAAAATTAAATGATATTCCAAACACTTGTGTTTCAACAGTAAAAGCAGTTAAAGATTTAAATGCGAATTATATAACTATTCATATAAGTTCAGGACTAGAGGCATTGAAAGCTGTAAAAAAAATATCAGGAAAAACTAAGATTGTTGGAGTAACAACTTTAACTTCCTTGAGTCAAAAATCTCTTAAACAAATTGGCTATGATAAACAACTTAATTTATTAGTTGCTCATCAAGCAAAATTAGCGACGAAAGCAAAATTAGATGCTCTAGTATGTAGTGCTCGAGAAGTTAAATTTGTAAAAAAAATTTTTAAAAAAGAAATAATAACACCTGGTATAAGAATAAATAAAAAAGTAAATGACCAAAAAAGAACTATGACACCAATTAATGCTTTTAAAAGTGGAAGTAACTGGTTAGTAATTGGTAGACCTATCACAAAAGGAAATATTAAAAAAAATATTTATAAATTGATTAATCATTTGTATAATGATTAAGGGAACAAAAATTTGTGGTATTTCTGATATAGAGACTTTAAACTATCTAATTAATCACACCTATCCACCCCAATTTATTGGTTTCATCACAAATTATAAAAAATCAAAGAGATATGTTGAATTTGAAAAATTAAAACAACTAATTAATTTAAAACCTTTAAATATAAATTTTGTATCGGTTTTAGTTGATCCTGAAGATGAAACTTTAGAAAAAATTAAAAATTTAAATTTTGATTACTATCAACTATATGATGTGAGCCCGGAAAGAACAAATTTTATTAAAAATAAATATAAAATAAAAATTATTTCAGCTTTAACAGTCGAAAATAAGAAAGATATTCAAAAACATAAATTATATAAGAATATATCTGATATTATTTTATTTGATGGAAAAGGTTATGAAAAATCGATTAGCTTTAACCATAAGTTTTTAGATATTATTCCAAAAAGTGTAACGAAAATGATAGCTGGCAATATAAGTGCTGATAATATCCCAAATTTAAAAAATACAGATTTTTATATTGATTTGAGTGGTTCATTGGAAAATAAACTAGGTAAAAAGGATTTACAAAAAATAGATTATTTTTTAAATATGATTAAAAAATATGAAACTTAAAAAAAAAATTCCATTAATTGATCAGCATGACAAATTTGGTATTTGGGGCGGCAAATTCGGAGGAAATTTTGTCCCTGAAACACTAAAAAAACCTATTCATGATTTAGAAACATTATTTGAAAAATTGAGGAAAAATAAAGATTTTATCAAAGAACGAGATAAGTATTTTAAAAATTGGATTGGCTCACCAACACGTTTCATAAAATTGAATAATCTTACAAATTATATTAGTGGAGCTCAAATTTGGGCTAAAGTTGTTTCAGATGCAAACGGAGGAGCTCATAAAATATATAATGCAACCGTTCATTGCTTATTAGCTAAAAGAGCAGGGAAAAAATTTATAGTAGGCGATACAGGAGCAGGT
>MDTA01073396.1_pt1 | contig 13013 bp, 9 predicted proteins | sample 811151 | NCBI WGS metagenome assembly MDTA01 (sample SAMN05326648, study PRJNA326480) | marine metagenome | isolation source: seawater | place: Indian Ocean: South | collected 2010 | reverse complement strand
TTGTACGGTGGGCCGACAGCCATGCAACAAGCTTTGGGTGCTGGTATTGGTGGATTAGGTCTGTATAGAGCATTGAGAGGTTAGAATGAATATTCTTGACAAAGAAGACTATGTAAAAGGCGCACCAGACGAGACTTTAATTCAGTTAGCACAGATGCCTACAGAAGAGATTCCTCAGTTTTTGGTTGTATCAGAGATACAAAGACGAGAAAAAATGAGGGCTGATTACGCAGCTAAGCAACAAAATCCTCAAGGAACTGTAACTGACCAGGTTATCCAACAAGGCATAGCATCTTTAAATCCTAATCCTGATCCTTTGATGAATGCCGCTATGGGCGCACCAAATCCCATGATGTCTCAAGATCCCATGATGGCTCAAGATCCTATGATGGGACAAGGTCAAACAATGATGGCTGCTGGCGGTGGCATGATGCCTTACAGAATGGATGGACGTTATGGAACGGGCAAAGTTCCTTATGGCATGGATCTGTCTAAGCTTGATCCCCAGATAGAAGAAACAATAAACGCACTACGAATGCAAGGTGCTTCAGAAGAAGAAATTTATAAAATGCTTAGTTCAGGAAATGTGTATAACCAAGGTAATACAGGTGTTTCTAATAGCTATGAAAATATAATTAATACTTATGCTCCTGCCCCCAAACTAAGCGTAACAGAAGAACAAGTGTACGGAAGCTCAGCAACATTAAAAGATGCCGAAGGACTACAAACAGGACTTATACCTACAATTATTGATAGCGGCCTTGTAGAAGCAACTAATGCTCCATATACAAGAGGTGATCGTGCGGTACGCAAAAATTTATCACCTGAAGCAGAAAAGGTTATGGATATTTTTACCGCAGGGCAAGATTTGTTTACAGATCAGTACGATAAAAAAGTTAAACGTGCCAGCCAATCTACATTAGACCCTGATGCAATGAAAAAAACTTTTAGTAAAAGAAAAGCTTTGGCTGACATTATTGGCACAGGCCCAGACCTTTCTTCTTTTGAAGAAAAATTTACTGAGTTAGGTAGTCAAAGGGCCGCTAGGGCAGAAGAAAGAAGGAAAGAAATTGCACAAGAATTTGAAGAATATGAGACAAAAACAAAAGAAGACACTAGGCAGGATCTTATAAACACAGCAATAATACAGTTAGGCGGTGCAATAGCCAGTGGTCAAAGTGATTTTGGATTTAGCGAAATAGGCAAATCACTACAAGAAATTAAATCCAGAGCAGATAGAGAGCTTAAAGCAGATAGAAGAAGATCATTAATTGATCAAAGACAGGAGCAAAGGCTAGGAGAAGCTGCTTTACAGGCATCAGAAGATAAAAAATTAAATTTATCGAAAGACATAGTAATGAGCAACTTTAACGCTGAAGTCAAAAAAGCAGAAATGCTAAGTAATCTTGAAAAAGACACGGCTGCTTATGCGATGGATGTATTTAAAGACGAGCGAGCAGCAGAAAGATTTGCTTTAGAAACGTCATTTAAAATAGATCAATTAGCTCAAAGTCTTACAACATCAGCTATGGCAGGACAAAGAGATAAAGAGCTAACAACAAGAGCTATTATAAACGGAATAGCAGACATAACTAAAGAAGCTTTAAGAAATCAAGGGACTGTATTGGACGATAAGCAGGTAAATAGAATTAGCAAGGATATAATTGTTAAGTACGGTGGCTTGTTTGGTCAAGTAGCAGGACGAGATGTTGAAGACATACTTAGAGGAATTATTGAGGAAGATCCTGGGTTAGGTGGTCAAAAAGATCCATTAGGTATAAGAAAATAAATAATGACAACAATACAAGATTTAAGAAAACAAACAGGGTCAGAATATGATGATCTTTCTGACGAGCAGTTTGCAGAGGGCTTGTGGAATAAATATCAATCAGAATATCAAGATTTTACAAAAGAAGAATTTCTTGAAAAAGTTGGAGCTTTAACAGAGTCTCAGCCACCTGAAGAAGAACCCGACCCTGAACCAATCGAGCCTCCAGTTGCTCCAGGGGTTTTAGGGACTTTTCTTTCAGGAGTAACAACAGAGCAAAAGACACCGACTCAAGCCCAAGCGTTTGGGCAAAGAATGGTGGAGGACTTTGCTAGTGTCCCGATAGATACTCTTCGTGGTACAGCAGAATTAGCTGATGTAGCAACCAATTTTGTTGGTTTGGAAGACGTAATTAGTGATGACAGTGCGCTAAAAAAATACGCTAAAAATCAAAAAGAATATTTAAGAGAAATCTACGAAGTAAACGATGCCTATAAAGACACTTGGGCAACGGATTTTGGTGGTGCATTAGGCTCTATGGCGGCTTTTATGTTAGGTGGGGCCGCTAGTCGTGGTTTGGGATATGGTTTAGCTACAACAAGTGGCGCAGGAAGAGGGTCAGAAAGAATTGATGCCGCCAGAGAATCAGGCGTTGATGTTTCTCAAGGACAAGAAGATTTAGGCGTATTTCTGCACAGTTTAGTCGGTGCTTCAGAAATGTTGCCTATACAGAACATATTTAAAAGAATCCCTGGAGATATAGATGCTTCTTTAAAAAGAAAAATATTTAATAGGCTTAAAGAAATAGGAGCCTCTGGTCTTCTTGAAGGAGTCCAGGAACAAACAGCAAGCATCTTAGACGATGCAATAGAAGCAAACGTCTACAATCCAGATCTCAATATTGAAGATAGTTTGTACGGGAAAATGACTAATTTAGATCCCGAATTCTTCAAAGATGTGTTTACTAGCAGAGAAGCCACAGTGTCTTTTGCCGCTGGTGCAATCGCAGATTTTTCTACTGGCCTGTTGCAAGGTGTGGGAAGAGGCAAAAGGTTTGATATAAATGAAAAAGCTCAAAAAGAATATGAGGAAAATTTAAGAGAAACAAAAGATAAGGCTGTTGAAGATATAGCAGAATCAGTTTCAGTAGCAAAAGGCGATTCTCTTCCAGAAGTTGATTTAGATGTTGAGTTAAATCTAAACATATTAAACGAAAGAATAAACGAGCTTGAAGCCTCAGACAAAGTTTTTAAAACAGAGGAAACTAATAAAGAGCTTGAGTTTTTAAAAGCAAGAAGAAGAGATCTTTTAAGAGTTCAAGCTATGGACTCAACTATTGAATATATAAAAAGAAAAAAAGATGTTTCTCCAGATCAAATTGATTTGCTTGCTGAAGAACAAAGACAAAGAGAAGAGCTAATCGCTGGCGGTGCTACAGAAGCGCAGGCTAACGAAATAATTCTTGGCCCTACAGTGTCGGCTAGAGGTAGAGATCCTATACAAAGATCTGCTGTACACGTTGCAAAAACTATTGGCCCTGACTTTGCTACTATTGAGGGTGAATTTGAGGTTGTTGAAGGAAGCATTGAAACTGATCAAAACGGCCAACCACAAAGAAAGTACGAAGTTGTTGTTGGTGGTCAGAGATTTGGACAGCCTCTAAACTCTTATGAAGATGCAGCTAAGTTTGCTTCTGTTCTTAGCGATCAAAGAAAAAAAGCAAAAATAAATAACTCTGTCTCTCAGCAGATTGTTTCTGACGGACAACCCCTCACTACCGATGATACCAAGACAATGGCATCATACGGTGTCACCGTTCTAGACCCAGAGCAAACAACATTCACATCATCCGCTGTCAATTTAGCAGGCAATACCACAGTTGACCGGGGTTATGATGAAACCGCCTCTCTTCTTGACCAAAGAAAGAAAAACCTACCCGTTTCAAAATACACCGTAGCTCAAAAAATAAACGCTAACAGAGAAAAGAAAGGCTTATTGCCTGCTAATTCTTTTACTGTTGAAGAGGCCAGAGAAGTTCTTGGAAAGAATTTTGGTAATCTTGGTGACCCTAAAATAAACACAACCCTGGAAACAGAAACATATCAAGTAGATAGAGAATCTGACGGAAAAATAGTCGTTGTTTCATCAAACGGACAAAGATTTAGAGGCAAGCGTTTAACAGCTAAAGAATATCAAGATCAGTTAGAAGCTGGCAAAAGGCCAGACAAAAACAAAAAATATCCGTTTAAAACACAAAGAGAAGCAAGAGCGTTTGCAGAAAAGCTAAACAAGAACAGAGGCACTGCCGCTGTTCCAGAAGAGGTTTTACACGAAGATTTACAATCAGCTTTAGAAAGTAAAAACATATCTTCCAAAGCAGACTCCCCTGAAGTAAACACTCTTGTATCAAAAATTGTTGGCAAGAAAGTCAGCAAAACATCTGACCTCACCTCTGGCGAGAAGAAGTTAGTTCTTTCAAAGATTAGATCTTTACCTAAATTTTCTAGGCCCACCAAGCTAATCAATTTTAGCAAAGATCCTGCACCTGAAACTACCCAAGAAACACAGCAAGAGACTTTAGCTTTACCAGGGCCAAGCACAGACATACAGCAAGCCCGTGAAGCCGTTGATGCGGCAATGAATGAAGTTGGTTTATCAGATGTAAAAGCAAATGTTGATTATGCTCTTAGAAATGTTCGTAGAGACAGAAACGGAAATTTAGTTTATGGAATCAGGCAAAGAGGAGCAAACGAAGAGGGCGTAGAAACATTCGGTGGAGAAGGCTCTCCACTTGTAGTTGATGGCACTACCCCTGATGGAGATGGATTTTACTCAGATGCTACGGGACAAATATTCTTGGCTTTGGATAGAGTTTCCCCTGACCTGCCTATAGAAGAAAGAATAGACCAAATTGTAGAAATCCTCACACACGAACAGATACACGCTATGAGGGCGTTAGACTTGTTTACTGATGCTGAGTGGAGGCTTCTTACAAAAACCGCTAAACAGCGAAATAAAGCCCCTGGGCAGACATATTTTGAGTGGGCGCAACAAAACTATCCAGAGTTTGGAGAGGTTGATCAAGTAGAAGAAAGCATCGCAGAGTTAGTCAGGGATGCAAGAGCAGGGAAAGGTGCGTTTAGTGGTAAAAACAAACTAAGCGGAAAACCAAAAACCCTGGTGCAAAGAATCATTAACTTCGTTAAAGGCATGGCTAATGTCATAGATGGGGTGGGCTTTAAAACCTTTGAGGAACTGGTTTCGTCTATCGAAAGCGGAGAAGTTGGCGCAAGGGAAAGGGGTCAGATGAGATCTGCTAGGGAGTTAGAGCGACAAGGAATTCCTCCTGATGTGCTTTTCCCAATGTTTGGTGACACAAGTCCAGATGAAATTACAAAAACCAAAACAAAAGATGCGACCACTAGAAGACCTGATTTTATAGAGCCAGCCGATATAATTGATCAATTAACCCCAGGAGATCCAAACTCTAACGTGGAAATGACTTCTGCAATTAATGACAGGATGAGTAGACAGGGTAAATTTGAGCTTAATGTAAGAGTTCCAAAAATAATTAAAAAAGCATACAAGCTATTTAGAGTAAAAGACCCAAAGAAAATTATTGTTGATGAAGACAAAATGACTGTAGAGGTAAAAGACGATGCGTCTTTTTATCCTTTGTTTGTTGATAGTGATCAAGAAGTGGTTACTGATGAATGGGTTGCCGCAAAGTCTGGGGAAGCTACTTTTAATAAAATGGGTGAAATTTCAGGAGTAAAATCCTCTATAGGTGTTCTTGATTATCGCCCAGGACATCATTCGTCAGATCAGCCTGCTGCAACTCATATAGGGGGGAAAGCTGCGGTAGGAGATGGTCAGGTCAACTATAGAAAAGCCAACCAGGTATGGGCAGAGGTTGAAGTTGGAGCAGATCAACATAAAAAATGGGCCAAACAGGCAAGAGAAAACGGATTTAAAGAAGTAATAAAAAACGGCAGGATTGAAAGCCCAGAAGGAGTGTTTTCTGCCAAACATGCAGAACTAAAAGAACTCCCAGAGCTTGGGTACTATCGCTATAAAACCAACCCCAATATGCAAGGCAACTGGTTAATTAGCGGAGAAGTAAAAATAATAGGGAAAGCTTTAACGCCAAAACAATTAGAGCGAATAAGAAATAAACAAAAAACAGAAGATGTTCCTTTACTGCCAGAGGTAATTAAAAAAAGAAAGCTAGGTATTAAAGATTTAACCGGGGAGTCTATTAAAGAGTTAAAAACCTACTATCCCAAAACCCTTAAAAAACTTTTGCCTAAGTACATGAAATATGTAGATAGTCTTTCTCCAAAAGAAAGAAGATCGTCAGGAGCAAAAAAACAAGAAGATAAGGGAGTTCTGCCTTCTTTGCAACATGTAGATCTTTATCAACAAAACATTAAAGATAGATTTTCTAGGGCTGATGTTGTTCCTATAAGAGATAGATTTGCAAGAAAAAAGCCTACCAACATTATATCTCTGCTCAAAGGGCAAGAAGCTAAACCAGAATTGCCTAAGTCACGGGGCAAAGTTTTAAAACGAGATGCTGCGTTATTTTTGCAAAATAGGTCACTAGATAAGCTAGGAGGAATTCCAAGAGATATTAGCATACCAGAAGATAGAGAGGCCATAGCTGACCAGCTTGTTGAAGAGGGCTTGTATGAGATGGATCGGCTAGACAACGCAGTCGATTGGTACGATCAGACTATTGCCGAAATGATAGAAATGATGTCAATTAAGCATCCTGAAATTATCACTGATCCAGATGCAAGAACAGCTTTATTTATTAGTTTAGCAATTACATCTCAACAAATGGCTGTCAAAAACAATCTTAGGTTAGCAGAAAAAGCTTACTCTCATTACGCAAAGAGAGGAAGGTTTCCGATTATTGGCGAAGGCAAGTCATCAAAAGTAATGAAAACTAACTTTAAAAAAGCCAATGAGCTTATTAAAAAGTTAGGATCAATGCAGAATTTAGCTGAGTTTTTAAAAACAGAATTTACTGTTAAGGAATTAAATGCAGAGCTAACCAAACATATTAAAGGTGAAGAGATAGGCGGTGAAAATGTCGATACAATCGTTTTTGGTTCAGCAGTTTTTGGGCCTAAAATAGGGCAAGGTTTCTATCAAAACCTTACAGGTAATTTTTCTCCTGTAACAATGGACATGTGGTTTATGAGAACCATTGGCAGGCTTTCAGGAGACTTAATGAATTTTGACGAAGACCTTCTTGCAAAACAGAGGGTAGCGTTTATTAAGTCTGCAAATCTGCCAAAGAATATTTCTAATGCAAAGTTAATTGAAAAAGCTGATGAGATAAGAAAAGAAAATGATAGGTTGTTTAGAAAATTTGGCGATGAGTTTAAATCAGGTAAAAGGGAAAAAACCCAAGCCGCAAAAGACGCTCAAGCAATTATTAAAAATGTTAAAGATACAAAAGACACGCCAGCTAGTGGTGGAGAAAGAAACAATTTAAGAGAAATAGTTAGAATAGCGGTAGATAAACTTAACAAAAGAACAGGCCAAAACGTACCGCCTGCGGCATTTCAAGCATTAATATGGTATCCTGAACAAGATCTATATAGAGATCTAGGCGTTCAACAGAAAGATGAAAGAGCAGATTACGCTAACGCTACAAAAGAGCTTTTAATTAGGGAGGGATTTAGTGAAAAAGAAATCGACCAGCGAAGGGACAGGGTTCGGCTCAGCCCCGAATTTAGATCAGGAAGAGTTCAACAAGACGCAAGAGAATCTGTCACAGAAACAACTGGAAGACCAGGTGAGCGGCTTAGTGGAACTGTTCAACAGGAAGAAGAATCAACAAGCCCTGTAATTAAAGACAGGTTTTCAAGAGAATTTCGTGATAATCAGAAAAAGTTAAGAATAAGAACGCCTGCTAAAATTAAAAAAGCAGTTGAGCAAAACCTCAAAGAATTTGAAACTAGAAGCACATCTAATGCTGTCCCTCGATTTAGTATTATTGCAGATCCTGAAGTTCAGTATGTAGGCAGAAATCCAGAACAAGCACTTACTCCCTCCCCAGAAATATTAGATAGATTTGCAAGAGATGGCGATCCTGGTCTAAGCAAACAAGCAAAAGAAATAATAAACAGAGTTATCAAAAAAGCAGAAGCCGGAAAAACAGTAGCTGAAACTTTTATAGAGGTTACTAATACTGATTGGAGAACTTATTTCAAAACAAAGTTAAGGCAAGAAGTAATATTTAATTATGCAGAGCTTGAAAGGCTTTACAACAAAGGTGATTTGGAGTTTGGAGATTTTGAGTCCAGTGCTTTTGTGGCGTTAATTATGGCAGATGCATCAAGGGCTTTTACGTCTGATGCATTTACTATGGGAAGAATAGAATACGACCAAGAGAACGGCATAGCAACGACAGTGCCTTTTATGTTTAAAGGAGAAGAAATAAAAGGATTGTTTGGTGTATTTAAGCCTCTTTATGTTAATCCTTACGGGGCATCATTAGAACCCCTGGCTGCTGCTTTGTTTGCAGCAGAAAGAGCAAAAAGATTAGAAAAAGAAGGAAAAGCAACTCCTTTTAAAACAGGCAAAGAGGGAGAAAAAGAATTAGAAATTATCCAAAACGAGGTTAATAAGTTTATTAACCCAGAGACAGGCGTTCCAATAATTAGGGAAGTACAAGAAGTGTATCGGGCATACAACGAATACACCATCAAATGGTTAGAAGACACTGGAGTTATAGATTCAGAGATAGCGCAAACATGGAGAGAATACGCTGATTTTGTCCCTTTCTACAGAGAAGCAGAGGGTGAAGAAATGCCAGCAGAGTTTCCCTCTGTCTTTGGTGGAATGACATCTGCCGCTAAGTTAGAGCCTTTGAAAGGTAGTGAAAGATCTTTAACCGTCCCTTTGTTTGATGCAGTGAGCAGAAACCTATCAATGGCTATTGATTTAGGAATGAAAAATATTGCTCAACAAAGAGTTATAAGGGACATGATAGAAGCTGGGATGGCAAGAGAGATACTTCCGGGCGAGAACCAGGCTAAAGTAAGAATAGTTAGTTTAAGAGTTGATGGTAAAAAAAGAGAATTTACTGTAGATGATCCGTTAGTTTACGAAAGCTTATTACCAGCGCAAACTCTTGACAGTCCTTTTATTAAAATGCTTGGTTTCCCCTCTACTGTAATGAGAGAGTTAATTACAAGAAGCCCATCGTTTGTTGCAAAAAATACTATTAGAGACTCTGTAGGAGCGTTTGTAACCTCTGGAGCAAACTATCTTCCTTTAGCTGGCATTGTAAAAGGGTTTACCACAGGAATGTCAGAGCTTAGAAAATACGGTGCTGTGGGTGGATATGACAACGTAAGAGAAAAAGAAGGCATACATAAACAAATGCGAAAATTCTTACGCAGAGAAGGCCAAATGCCACCAAAATATGAAATAGGCGTACCAGGAGAAGACTCAGAAATATCAAGACTATACAAAAGATATGATAACGAATTGCCTTTTGTTAACAATCTAATTGCGTTTTGGGATCTTACTGGTGATATAACCACCATGAGTGATGCAACAGTTAGAAAAAATGTTTTTGATGATACATTAGCAAGAACAGGAAGTTTGGCAGCGGCAGTGTTTGCGGCTAAAGAAGTAATGAATTTTGGAAGAAGAGGAAGAAACGCTTACGTTCAAGCCTTTACAACTGCCGTTCCTTTTTTAAATCCTAGATATCAAGGTTTAGATTTAATTTATAGATCTCACACTGGAACTAATCTTGCTATGGTTGGCAAAGATGGCAAGCCAATGAAAAGCTCGGAGCAAATGATCAAAGCAATAACTAGAGGCGTAATGCTATCTACAGCAGCTTTAATTATGTGGGCTTTAAGTAATGACGATGATCAGTGGAAAGAAACCCCAGATGAAATAAAAGATATAAATATTGTTGTGCCTACTCGATTTGGCGTTCCGTTTTTGTTTCCCGTTCCTTTTGAGGTTGGGCTTTTCTATCAAACAATGCCTATGAGAATTTTTGATTATTATTTTGGATCGGAAGGCAAAACAACTAAAACAGAGCTTGCAGATTCTGTTGCAAGATTTGCTTTTGGTACTGCGGAAGGATTAGTTTTTAATCCTGCATCTATTCAGTTAATTGCTCCATTATATGAGGCTCTCAACAACAAAAATACATTTACTAGGAGACAAATTGTTCCTCAATACGTTTTGGATACTACATTCCCAGAATATCAACAAACCCCTTATACAACAGAAATAGCTAAAGCTATTAGTAAAGCTATGAATCTTGGAGCGCAGGCAACAGGAATTAAATCTCTTCAAGATGCCTCAAGCCCTATGCTGATTGATCATGTAATGAAAGGATATTTTCCCGGCATAGGCAACTATCTTATAGGCATGGCAGATGCTTTAGCAAAGTCAGATTTACTTAACGAAGACAATAAAAAAGCAATACCAGAAAACGCATTAGATTTTGCTAATCAAGATTGGTGGGATTATCCTTTTATAAACAAATTTTTTAGAGATAAGTTTGATTCTGGTGCAAAACAAGATTTTTACCAATTAAAATCAGAGTTTAATAAAGCAGCGCAAGCAATAAACGATGACAAAATTCCTGTAGATAAAAGAAGAGCGTTAGCAGTAGCCTATCATTATCTTTTAGAACCAGAAAATGAAGCAAGAATTAAAAAAGTAGACGATGCCTTAAAGGAAGCAAGAGATAAAATTAGATTCCTTGCTCAAACAGATATGCCACTTGCGTACAAAAAAAATCAAATAAGAAAATGGGAAGAGGTTGCTGCGAGTTACAATCATTTAATCTACTCAATTAAAGACACAACTTCTCTTCCTGGAATAAGACCTATGGGTGGTATAAGCGAAGAAGAATACACTAAATTTAAAGAGCTAAGACGAATAGCAAGAGAATCAGAAAAAGAAAGAAGAGATGCCCCCGTCTATAAGGGTAGAGAGTAATGCCATATAAAAACAAGCCAAGACCATACAAGAAAGAATACAAACAACAGAAAGCCAGGGGCGAACACAAAGCCAGGATGGAACGGCAACGTGCCAGGAGAAAGCTAGATAAAACAGGCGTTGACAAGAATAAGAACGGCAAAGCAGACAAAAGAGAAGGCAAAGATGTATCCCACAAGAAGGCTTTGAGCCGTGGGGGAAGCAATAAAGACGGTATTAGAATAGAAAGCAAAGCAAAAAACAGAGCAAGAAACTACAAAAAAAAGAAAAAATAGTTGATTTTAGATTTTATTTGAGAGAAATTAACCAGGCAAACACATGAATCTCCTTTCAGTTGTTTGTAAGTTTTTTTTCATTTTTTGATCCCCTGGTAACGCCCCTCTTTTTAGAGGGGCTTCTATTTAATCCCACAACTGATATTTTCTCGCTACCATAACATGTTGATTCCTGCCGCTGGCCCCAGGGCGTTTCTTTTCAGTAGCCACAATAAGATTCTTTTCTTTCAATGCTTTGTATCGTGCAGTAACGCTAGAATAACTGCTGACATGAGGTAGGGCCGCACGAACCTCATCACTGATAACGCCTCTTGGCCCTGCATTAATAATTACGTCATGCACCTCTTTTTCTAACCCGGCAGGATTTAGCTTAGCCGCAGCTTCCTTGCTAGTATCTGGACTGTCTCGTCTAGCTAGTTTTCGTGCTTCTGTTCCAAACATAATGCTATGTTGCATTTCTCCTCCCTTGGTTTTTACTGAGCCACATATCTAATATATCTTTTGTTTCCTCTTTTGTGAGTCCATACCACTTACTAAAGTTTTTTATTATTTGTTTTTTTAATTTTAAATTAAATTCATCAATGGTTATTTGTTTCAAGATTAAAATAGAATCTAAAGTTTTATAATATTCATTCATTTTTAGCCACTACCCAAAGACTGTTAAAAAATCTTTGTTCTTCTCCTATTTCTCTTTCTCTTCTTTGCTGGCGATCAACTCTCTTTGGATAGCAAGTATCACACCACTGCTTCCTGGGATCTCGTTTGACAGGGCGTTTGTTGTCGCAAACGGTGTTAGAACATTTGATATCATCCATTTATTTTCACCAATCCTTTTTCTATTAGCTTGCTCCACGTTCTTTCTAGCCCACGCATCTGACACTTGAGTATCTCTTCTTTTGATAGGTCTGTCTTCATGCGTCCGTCAATGACATCGTGGCAACTGCTACAGGCGTAAACGGCAAAGTAATCCTCAGACTTCAGTGCCATGCCCTTCTTCATGCTACCTAAATGACAAAGTACGGTTGTCTCAGTGTTTCCGTTGCAATAAGGGTAAATCATCAAACTGCACAACTCCCCTCTCGCTGATTTTCGTATTCCGTTCTTCATCTACACAATACATTGTGAATCTGATTTCTTTGTCATACCTGTAATCTTCATAAATTCTGCTTGCCGCTTCAGCACATTCTGGAATGGTTTCAAAGGTTCCTACCAAGCTATAAAGAGAGAATGTAAAGATATAGAGTTTAATCATTCTCGCCCAACGTAATCGCTTTTGTCCTGAGTTGTATAAGCTTCATTTTCTTTTGTTTTAGGATCATCCGCAATGAAACGCCCTTTTGCGTCCCTGGCTCTAACTCTAATTTTTTCAACTGTCTCCGCTGTTTTTTTTGCAAAGTCAGTTTCACCAAAAAAACTACCCAACCATTTAAAAAAACGCATCATTCTTCTCCTTGAGAACTGGTTTCCATTTCCTGTTTAGTTTCTCTGATCATTTCGTTGAGATCAGAAAGTTCAGTATAGATTAGATCTAACCTTTGTTTAAGATCGTCAATATCGTCTATGTCCATGATGATCATGGCTTTCTTACTCACCGAATGCTTTCCTTTTGCCGCCATCGTACCATTGGGCATGGCCCTCCTGGACAAGCTGTTCATTGATGTTGGTTTCTCCATCAAAGAGTGTACCTAGCCATCTGCCAAACTTCCCCTTCCCGGATAGACATACTGTGATTGGCGCAAGCACCAACTCAGATAATCTTTGCTTAGCAGCAAGGCCCAGGGCTTTCTCTTCAAGGTTCCTACTTCTGCTCTCCCATGCATTTATGCCCTCCATTCGGATTCGCATATTAGCCAGGAGATCCAAGTCAAGGGGCTTTACCCTGATCTGAACGTCCACGGTGTCACCGTCTACCACCTTCAGCACCTCTGTTACCGGGAAGCATTCAGCATTCACTTGCAGACTGATACCAAGTAAAACTA
>MDTA01014422.1_pt1 | contig 13013 bp, 9 predicted proteins | sample 811151 | NCBI WGS metagenome assembly MDTA01 (sample SAMN05326648, study PRJNA326480) | marine metagenome | isolation source: seawater | place: Indian Ocean: South | collected 2010 | reverse complement strand
TAGGACTCGGGTCATCTTCACGATGATCGCAACTCGAGCGGCTTCGGGGCCCACGGCATCGCTCGCCGCGACGGCGTGAGCAACACCGTGTAAACTTGCGCCGATATAGATGCCAAAGTCTTGTTCATTCAGTGGGATGATTCCTGTCCTGTAAAGCAGTGGGTAGAGCACCATTGCCAGGGTGCCAAAGAAGACGACCGTCGCCACCGCAACGGCTGTTTGGTGACGTTCAGATTTCACCACCGGCTCGGTGGCAACGACCGCTGCCGCACCACAAATCGCCGCGCCGGAAGCTGTGAGAATAGCGGTTGCCTTGTCCATACCGAAGTAGCGGACACCGAGTACCGTCCCCAGGAACAAGGTGGATGCCACCATGAAGAGGTCGAGGGTAATTCCCACGATGCCAACGCTTGCCACTTGGGTGAATGTGATTCGAAAGCCGTAGAGAATAATAGCAAGCCGCAGTATTTTCTTGGCACTGAAGCGTATCCCCGGCTCAAAACGCTCCGAAAATCCGCCCCGAGCGGCATTGATGATCAACACCCCCATCAGCAAGCCAATGATTAGAGGCCCAATGCGCCACGAGACGAAGAGGGGCCATGTCGCAATCCATGTGGCTGCCAGTGAGATGATGGTGACCAGACCGAGTCCCAAGAGAAGCCGATGTTCGTTGGATCGATGGGCGGTCATGAGTGGATCCTCAACAGGGAGAGCGAGCGACTGCAGGCAGCGCTTGACCTAATCATAAACTCCGCTCTTGAGCCAGCGCTCTGGAAACCCAATGGAAACATCTCATCAGTGGCTCAAGGAACCAGGGTTTTCAGGGGGCGATGAAAGGGGTTGCCGGCAACTGAGGTGGCTCACTGTGAGGAAAGTTAAACGCCAACCCTCATATCGACTTCACCGCCGTGTGTTCCCAATTTCACCAAATGCTTTTATAGATCCGAATCATGAACTGCTTTGACCAGAGGTCAGAGCCTAATCTTACCATCGCAATGGAGAATCGTGATGGCCGCAGTTGAACATCGAGTCAAAGTCACCCTGATTGAGCACTACACCGAGTCCCTCTTTCGATTTCGGGTTGAGCGACCCGAGTACCTCAAGTTTCGATCGGGTCAGTTTATCATGATCGGTTTGGAAGTGGAGGGGAAGCCGATTATGCGAGCTTACTCGATCACCAGTCCTGAATGGGATGAGGAGTTGGAGTTCTATTCGATCAAGATTCAGGATGGACCGCTGACCTCCAGACTTCAGCATATTAAAGTGGGCGATGAAATTCTCATGAGTGGGCGCGCCGTGGGCAACCTTTTGCCCTTCTCGATCAAACCAGGTCCCCGTCTCTGGTTGTTGTCAACAGGCACGGGTGTGGCTCCTTATGGAGCAATTTTAAGAGACGAAGCGACCTACGAGAAGTTCGATCAGATTTATTTGACGCATACGTGCCGAAAAATACCGGATTTGCAGTACAGCCAACAGTTAGCTGACTGGGTAAAAGAGGATCCGTTATGTGGTGAGTACGCTGAAAAACAATTTCATTATTACAACAGCATAACAAGGGATCCCTCCCATCCCCGACAAGGTCGAATCACCGACCTGATTCGATCAGGCAAACTCTTTGAGGATCTGGGCGTCGAGCCAGGGTTTGATCCGGATCGAGATCGAGTCATGCTCTGTGGCTCCATGGAGTTTAACCTCGAGTTGAAGGAAATCTTGGAGGCTGCAGGACTCAAGCAAACCAACAGTAAGGATGTGGGTGAGTACGTCCTTGAAAAGGCCTTTGTGGGGTAAAATCACCGGGACTCGGATGAACGACCGACACCCCTTTTTGGATGTTTTTATCGGCGGACTTTCGAGGTGCTGACGTGCTCTACCTCTGTAGTGCTGACGATGGCATCATAGACCCTTGTCGGCTTGCTAGAGGTCGTCCAAACTGGGGGCTGTCACTTTAGGAGTTGTTCTCCATGCGATTTTCTCAATTCGCCTCGACTTTGGCGTTGTTCGCGGTTGCCTGTGCAACGCCCGGGCATCCAGGTGCCCAACCCTTGCGGTTGACCGCCGATAATAATTTTGGCGCTCGAGACGACTTGATGGGCAACCCGCTGGCTGATCGCCTTGAGAAGGTGTTGGCCGAAAAGGGTCCTCGAGAAATGTTAGCTTTGTCTTCCGGTCAGGTGTTCCTCGCTGGTTTTCCCAGCGCCAAGGGACCCGTGGTGCGCCCTGGTATGCTCGCGGTGAAAGACTCTGGGGGGACGCTCGTCCCCATCGTGGTTCCGACCCAGGGGGTGTTCTCGGGACAACCCAGGAACAAGACCCATGCGATGGCTCATCAATCGCCGGAAGTGGCGAACGCTGTTTGCCAATATTTGGGCTACGAAAAAGCGAGTCGGGTCATGGTTCGCCCCATCACAAAGGAATACTGCACCGGAAGTCAGGCGCTCAACTGTCGAAAGAGTGCTCAGGAATATGTCGCTGATCCAAAGAAAGTTCAGGGCTGGTCGACCGTCTACAACGGCCGCAGCGCTATTTCCGGAAACAAGCTGGGCTTCATCTCCATGGGAGAAGGGAGGTACAAAAGTTTTCCTGGCTTCTCAGACCCGATCAAGGTGGTCAAAGTGGAATCTGAGTGTCGTGAGAACGACAGTCGCCGGTTGCAATGCCAACCCTTTGATCCAAACCAAGTCGAAGATCTCTACAAGCCCCAGTTCCGGAGTTTCGGCCTCGTCAATCGTCTCACGTGCTCGAATGCAGATCAGCGGGTGGGGGATCTAATTCGCAAAGCCCTGAAAATGATCGATCAAGAGAGTATCACTCCGGCATTCAAGAAAGCGATCGCCGCCTTTAAGGCGACAGAGAGTCCGCAATATTTACGGGAACTGCAGCAGTTAAACCAGAAGCACCCAGACCATCACATGGGAGATGAATTGCGTCGACTGATCCTCCCCGCGTCCACCACCAACTTCGAGGATGCAGCTCGATTTTATTACAGCCCCGGCGTGCGGGACCAAAGTGCCCGAGATGTCGAGTTTAAGACCTTATTTTATGAGCGCGTCGGCTTGGACCAATTGTGGGTTCTTGGGATGATGCTTGCCGATGCGAGCAACCAAAAGATTGCCGCGGCGCTTGGCAGCCGCAGCGCAAAGACTCGACGTTTTGGTGGTCGAGAACGAAGTTTCATCGAGTCGGCCCGTCTCGACCTTGAATCATCCGCTTATGCTCAACTCGCAGACGTCTATCTAGCGAACGCAAAAAATGTGGTGGCAGGGCAGCCGATCGATGCCGGGATTTTGGGACCGCCGCCGCCCCAGAAAAAGGCTCGAAGACGAAAGAAAGCCGCAGCGAAACCGGATCCGATGGTGGCTGCGCGAAGGTTGGAAGGACAGTTGATCAAATGGTTCACAGCAGATCAGATCGGTCCGCAGGGAGCCAGTGATAAAGATCGAGAAAAAATGATGGAAGCTTATCGGTTGTTGCGGGGCTTTCGCATCCAGCATCGGGTCGATCAAAAAACCCCCGCGGACTTCAAGCGAGCCTATGACCTGTATGTCAACATCGCTATCGGTCGTGAAAAGGAGCCCGCCATCAAACGGTTGCCCCTCGCCCGCGGTTTGTCCGGCGCGGCGAGAGCTCGGGCTCAGGCACGGGAGACGGACCGCATCATGAGAGCGCTCAAGCGGGAGCGCAAGCGTCAGAGCGAATACTTGTCTCAGCTTCGAAAGGGCTGTGGCAAGATGTCTGATGGCGGGATGTCCAGGCCTCGATCTCGATCTCGGTCTCGGTCTCGAGCTGCGAAGCCAGTCGCATCTGAGCACATCTTGGAACTAAGAGATCACTGTTTAAAGCGGGCAGACCGGGTGGCGAAACCGGCGGAGTTTAAACTTCCGATTCCGGACAAGGCTTGGTTGGACTCGCAACGGGCCCTGATCGGTAAAACCTGCCAGTCCGAGATCGATGCTCGTCTCAAACGCGACCTGAACGAACTCATTGCAGGGGGGTTGTTGCTTGAGAAATGTTGGCCGACGATCGAGGACAACATGGCGATACAGAGGCGCATTTCGAAGTTGGCAAAGCCTTTACGGGGCAAGGTCGACAAACGAATCAAGGGGCTCATCAAACAGAAGGATTTTATCTCTGCCACCTCGGCGGCGGAAGACTTAGAAAAACTGTTTGGCTCCAAATGGGTCCGTGGATGGCGCAAGAAAGTGGCGAAGGCTGAGGCTGCCTGGGAGCGCAAGCAAGCCAGGCTCTCCCGCAAGGCAAAAGAGAAAGGGATCAAAGCCTGCATGAAGGCGTTGTCTGGACCGTTTCTTTGCAGCAACGCATCGAAGTTGTTTTGTGGCCGGCGGTGTGGGCACACCAGCTATTGCCCTTGTTGCACTTACGGCCCTGAAGCTCGTCGCAGTGCTTGCGGAGGCTAGTCAGTTTCAAGATTTGGGCGAGGTGTGTGCTCAGCAATTTGGGACCTCTGGACTCGTCACGACCCGTGCTCATCGAGCCTTGAAATTCGTATCTCAAATGGCTGATCAAGTGTTGGATACGGACGTGTTGCCCGTGGGCAGTGGTTGAGCGAAGGCTTGTTCCATTTACGTTGTTTCATCATCGGCTTTGTCGTTGCCGCATGCTCTGTACCTGTCGACCAAGGGGTTTCTGAGGGACGCATCTTGTCGGCCTTTTACGGGCTCGAGAATTTACCGTTCGTGGCTATTCTGCCCTGTGAGGCCTGGGTTGAAGGTCAAGATGGAATGCCTGTGACCTTCTCCGTGCGTATCGACGACCACTCGTTGAGTGAATCGATGTTCGAGATCACCCGAGGCGATGGGGTGAAGGTCACTCCTCGTTGTGCGACCTTGCGCCCAGCGACCGAACCACTGGAACGGCGGACTGTGTTACTGGCTGGTGATTTTGGCACGGTCGGCATGCCGCCTCGATCCGTCGAAGTCATCGGCAGCCTGTTGGATGACCAAGGAGGAATCCTCAAGGGGGCGCGCATCGACTGGGTGACGCCTTTGGAGCGAGGACCGAAACTCGTACTTGCTGAATCTTACCCGGCGACGACACCCGAATTTCGCCGAGACTGTCCAGCCGACACGGGACAAATCCTGCAACTGGTCTTTGACGGCGGTGTCTCGGGACCAGAGGGGGCAGCGTTGAGCCGCCCGCAACGGGAAGGAATTCATGTCAGGCTCGCAGACGGTCAGGTGATTCGGCCCCTGGAACTTTCCGATGACGATCCGGACAACTTTGTGCTCGCTTGCATCGGATCAGAAACAACAGCAGTCGGCGTGATCATCGATTCCGATTTGTTTTACGACCCGGGTAACGATCCTAATGACACCACCCAATCGCCGGTCATCCAAGGACGTTGGTGACGTTTGCTCCATGCGGATCGCTTCGCTCGCTCCTTGGAGGGTTTTTGTCTTCGGTGGGGGCTGGAGGACGATCGGTTTCGATTGATCTCAACTTGTTTCGGTCGGGGGATTGGCTGCGAAAAATCGTTCAAACCTTTTCTTTTTGGACGTTTTTGTCGGTAATTTAGGAAATACCTTGCCCGGTTTGACCGGTTTATGTATTTAAATCGCACAAAGCGATCGAAAGAGACCAGGTCATGGCTAACCAGAACATCAAATCGTCTATTTCGTTTAGTGCTTCTGCGCTGGTACCGACCCGATTCGGTGATTGGCAGATGAGCACCTTCCATGATGCCGAAGGCGTTGAGCACGTCTGTTTGACCCACGGAGAGGTCGAAGGGGGCGAGGCGATTCTTTGTCGATTTCATTCCGCTTGCATGACCGGAGAGATCTTCGGCTCCAACCGTTGTGATTGCGGTGAGCAACTCGAGGCTGCGTTCGAACGGATTCAAGCGGAGGGGCGCGGGGTGATTGTTTATCTCGCCCAGGAAGGCAGAGGTATCGGCCTCACCAACAAACTGCGAGCGTACCAGTTCCAGAATCAGGGTTACGACACGGTGGATGCCAACCGCGTGTTGGGTTTACCCGATGATACCCGCCGGTATGACGACGCCAACGCCATTCTCAAACTCCTCGGCGTTCGCAGCGTCAACTTGATGACCAACAATCCCTTGAAGTTGCAAAGCGTGGAAGATGCCGGCCTACTTGCTGAGCGGGAGCCTCACCTCCAGGCCGTTGGCACGTTGGCGTCGGATTACGTCCGCACGAAGCAGGAGCGAATGGGCCATTTGAATGGCGCCACAGTAGATCATCAACCCGTGGACCCGAGCGACTTCAGCCTGAGCGCGAGCGTTTCTTAGCCACCCACCCATCGGGCGTGGATGTCGTCGGGAGCGTGCCGTGAATCAGTCCGCCAAAACCGTGCTGGTGACCGGCATTTCGGGCTACATTGGCTTGCATTGCGCTCGAGAGTTGCTTGAACAAGGTCACCAGGTTCGGGGCAGTGTTCGCAGCACCGAGGCGGAGGCGATTGCGAAGTTCACCCTCGCTCGTTCCGTGCCACGGGGAGAGTCGGTGGAACTCTTCCGCACAAACCTCCTTCGTGACGATGGTTGGTGTGAAGCCATGGAGGGCTGTGATGCTGTTCTCCATGTCGCATCACCATTCATTATGGGAGAACCTCGGCACCCAGACGATTTGATCAAACCTGCTGTTGAAGGCACAGCCAGAGTGATGAGATTTGCCGAGGCTGCCGGCGTCAAAAGGGTGGTCCTCACATCGTCGACGATGGCGGTGAGCTCGGACATGGAAAGTGGCGTCGGTGGTCCAAAAGATTGGGCGGATCCGGATCGGGTGGGCAGCTACGCAAAGAGTAAGATCCTCGCCGAGCGGGCCGCCTGGGATTTTATCGCAGCGCAAACCGGAGACAAGCCCATGGAGTTGGTGGTGATCAACCCTGGGGGGGTGATGGGGCCTTGCCTCACAGGCAAGCCACGGGGGACCAGCACGAGAATGATCTCAGACATGATTTACGGAAGAGTTCCGATGGTGCCCGATCTCGCCTTCTGCATGGTGGATGTCCGAGACGTCGCTCGGGTCCATGTGACCGCCCTCGATGTCTCTGAAGCAGCAGGAAAGCGGTTCATCCTTGCCAGCGAGGAGCCGATCCCTCTGATGCACTTAGCGCAAACACTCAAGGAGGCAGGGTTCGACAAAGTGGCGACTCGAAAGGCGCCCTCTTTGCTGCTTCGATTGATGGCGCCTTTCAATAAAGATGTGAAGGGGATGGTTGGTTTCTTGGGCAGGCGAGTGAGGGCTGACAATAAAGAGACCCGCCATTTGTTGGGCTGGGTCCCCACGCCGTTGGAAACCTCCGTCGTTGAGATGGCCAAGTCCTTCCGCTGACGCCGATGTCGCCGAGTGCTCGACTTACGGCTCGAAGCGAAAGGGGTAACGGTGGATATCGCATTGCTCATCGGCTGGGCTGTCCAGCATCTTGAAGTGTTGAGCCACGGCTTGGGCAACACACTGTCCGGTACCGCTTCGCCTGGGGCTGTATTCGACACAGGTGGGTCGCCCCCCTCTGGTCTGCATTCGCAAGGTCACTAGTTGCGATTGATCGATCTTTCGATGGCAGGCTTGGATCTGAGGGCTAATTTCATGCATCGCTCGACGAATCTCTCCCTTGCGAAAGCACTCGAGCGGAATCTTCGTCTTCGGGCATCGTTTCGTCACGGCATCGGGCCATGGAGCATCGATCTGGCTCGGTAAAATTGCGGCGGAGGGGGTCGTACACGACAGCGTTAGCATCAGCATCATGCTGACCGTGAGGGGCAGGATGCGCATGGAGTGAAAGCGAGCTGAAATCGCCCATGATCGGCTGCTCAAACTGGTCGAACGCAAACGCTTCATCGGAGACGCTTCCTGTTGGATGGTGAATGCCATGAAGACGCCTTTTCTTCGATGCCGGCAACGCGTTTCGTCAGGGGCTGAATCAGGGCGCGACCCAGCTCTGCTCTTGTCCGGATTCGGTCCAGGCGAAGTGGGCCCGTCGATGCCCGGCTGCGGAGAGAAAGAGCCAATCGATCGTTGTGACCCGTAGATGTACCCGAGTGAAATCCCGATAGCCATCGTGATCCCCGGCGGTGTCGACCGCTCGGGAGGTCGGCTCGGGCACAAAAGTTCCAGGGGCTGTTTTTACCCGGTAGCAGTCTTGTGCGCTGTGATCCATACGCTGCCAGATTTGTTGTGTACGTTCCGTCGCTCGTTCCAACATGACCGAGCCCTGCAATCGGTACTGAAGTTTCGCTTTGGGAAAATAGAAATGCATCGAAGCCCTTGGGTCGGACTGAAGCTGTTGCCATTTTCGTGAGCGTTGATCCGTATGAAAGGTCAACCGGCGTTGGTCGGCATCGCAGCCTCGAAGGACCACGGTTCTTAATCGAGGACTTCCATCTTTGGCGAGGCTACCAAAGGTTGGCGTGTGCCCTGGGCAGTGTCGATCCACGACCGAGTTGCTCAAACGATCCCAAATGCTTTGCTCGATGGTCGAGAGTTGATCGTACTGAGGAGGATAGGAACCGGACGTTTTCATGGGAGCAGCAACCTTCCTTTGAACCATGCGTTGGTTCTTTTCATTTGACTAGTGGCGTCCTCGCCGTTTGCGCCGGCTCCCGTGACGTTTGAGCACATCTTGCGCTTGAGCTTTTGCCTCATCGGTTCGCCGCACTGCGAAAATCCGGTCTCGAGCGGCTCGGACAGCCTCGCGGTGTTCGACGATGGGCAAGGGGTAGGACTCCCCGGGCACAAAACCCGATTGATGCCGGTCGATCATGTCGATGTGATGGGGTTCCGCTAACCATCGCAGAGGCAGGTTTTCCAACTCCGGGACCCAGCGCCGAATAAATGTCCCCTCCGGATCTTGGTCGAGCGCCTGCTTTGTCGGCGCATAGATTCGGATGGCATTGATTCCGGTGACTCCGCTCTGCATTTGCAGTTGATTGTAGTGAATGCCGGGTTCGTAATCGAGGAAACGCCGTGCCAAGTAAGTGCCCGTCATCTGCCAAGGGAGCCAAAGGTGGTATGAGGCGAAGGACACCAACATGGAACGCATGCGGAAGTTGAGCCAGCCAGTGGCGTTGAGAAAGCGCATGCAAGCATCCACCATCGGGTAGCCAGTCCTTCCTTCCTTCCAGGCTTCGAAATGTTCGAGATTAGGCGCCTCGCTGCGAATCCCTTCAAAGGCTCGCACGAGGGGACGTTTCTCGATGCTGGGGTCGGACTCGAGTCGCTGGGTGAAGTGACCGTTCCAGTGGAGACGTTTATTGAAACTGGACAGGGATCGACTCCAGGTGCCTAAACCTTGTTCCCCCTCTTTTTTTCGGGTTCGTAGCTCGTGGGCGCGCCGCTGGTAAGACTGATACACCTGCCGCATCGAGAGGGCACCGTAGGCGAGGTAAGGGCTGAGTCGACTGCAGGCTGTGGCACCCTCGAGCGGTGATGACATCGCCTTTTGGTAAGGTTCTCCTCGTTGATGCAGGAACTCATGCAAGGTGCGAAGCGCCGCCCGGCTGCCTGGGCTCTGCACTTCTGTTTGAGGTGGTGCGCCGAGTCCGAGTTCGGCCGTCGCCAAGATACCCGTCGATGCCAAACCGGAGATCGTCTGGAGACCGGAGAGGGCTGGAGCCTGAGGGCGTGACATGTCAGCGTTCCACTTGGCAGCCCAACCATTCCGGTCTTTCTGTCCCCTAAACACGCCATGCTGGCGGGTCTCGATCCATTCGATGTTGTGTTCCTCAGCCCACCGTTTCACTCGTAAATCTCGCCGATAGGTGACCTCCGTGCCTGTCTCTTGGTGGCTGCGAATCCGTCGAAATCCGACGGTGCGGTTAAGATCGCTGAGGACATCAACGATATCGCCCCTTCGAATCACCAACTGTCCCCCGAGCGCTTCGATCTGCTCGCCGAGTTCCGCCAGGCAGCCATTGATGAAGGCGACATGGGTCGCACTGACATCCGGTGCAGCCAGCAGTTCGGGCTCGTACACGTAGAGGCAGACGCAAGTACCTTCTTGGGACGCCCTCAGGAGGGGGGCATGGTCTTCGATCCTGAGATCCCGTTTGAACCATACCAAGGTGGTGGTCCCTCGGTGCCCATTCGAAAACGTTGGTTCTGCGTTTGGTTTCACACCTTCGGAAGCGTTTGACGAAGAAAGCTATTTCAGCCCCTTCAAAGCGGTGGGTTGTTCCGGATGATCGTCTGGGCCAATCTCGGCGCGTCCTTCGGTCGGTCGTGCTTCACCACAGACTTTCTCGGCCGCGGGTGTGAAGCTGGAGATGATGTTTTGAGCGCTATCGATGACAACCGCAGGAACGTGGTGGCGACCTTTTGGGAGCACCAGGATCAAGCTCGGAAGCTGACTCGTCGCCTGGTGTTTCTGACCTGGCTTTCGGCTGTCTTTATCTGTGGCGGCGTCAGTTTGATCGTCTTCTCACTCGTCGGCGATGTCTTCATGAGTCTTGTGGCCGGCGTAGCCATTGGTGCGGTGATCTTGGTGCGTGGCGCCTATGTCCGGCTCAGTTTGAGGGGAGGGGGTGTGTATGTGGCGGAGGCATTGGGCGGTGAAGCCGTTTGCCGACAGTCTGCCACGGGTCAGGAGCGTATGTTACTGAACGTGGTCGATGAAATGGCCATCGCTTCCGGCGTGCCAACACCTCAGGTCTACATCCTCGCCGAGGAAGCCCTGAACGCTTTCGCCGCTGGCTACGACACGGAAGACGCCGTCATCGGCGTGACCCGGGGGCTTCTAGACGCACTCGATCGGGATCAACTTCAAGGGGTGATTGCTCACGAGTTTAGCCATATTCTCAACGGCGACATGCGGCTCAATATGAACATGACCGCGTACTTGGCCGGTCTCTTGGCCTTGATCACGGTCGGGCGCTTCATGATTCCTCGGCGCAGCCGAAAGGGGAGCGCTCAAATCATGATGATCGCCCTCGCATTGATGCTCATCGGCGCGCTCGGCGCCCTCTGTGCCCGTTGGTTGCAAAGCCGAGTCAGTCAGCAGCGGGAGTATCTTGCGGACGCTTCAGCCGTTCAGTTTACCCGATACCCCGCAGGTATTGGCAGCGCATTGCAGTTGCTTGCGACGGGGGTGAGTTCATTGGATTCCGGCGATGCCGATGACTACGCTCACTTTTACATTGCCGATGGCACCTCCGGCTTCGCGTCCTTCTTCTCCCGCTTCTTCCCGACCCATCCGCCCATCGAGGAACGAATTCGCCGGGTAGGGGGTCCGTTTGAATATGTTCCTCGTCAGAGCCCATCGCCGGCACCGATCGGGACTGATGAGTCAAGTCCCGCAGCAAGCGCTTCTCCCTTCGACGTGTTCACCACAACGCCGTTGGGGGCTGTAACCGCCGTCTACGGTGGGCTCGCTGCAGCCGGTGGAATCGCCGCCTTTGAAGACACGCTGAGGCAGAGCAATCCAGCGATTGGCGCAGAACTCGGTCTGCTTTTACCCCGGCTTGAGGCGATGAGCCCCCTCGAAAGGTTGGATCTGGTGGATCGTTGTCACGGACAACTCAGCCAGCTTTCGGCGAGCCAAGCGACCGAGGTCCTTGAAGTGATCAACGGTGCAATATGGGCCGATGGACGAGTGGACTTGGATGAGCTTGCTTTATTGTGCGTCTTGCGGCGTCGCCTGGGCAAGATTGCGGGGAGCCACGGGGTGCGGAAGCCGGTGAGCAGCTTCGAGACTGAGTTGCATGTCCTCTTCTCTGCGATGGCTCATGCCGCTGGCGAGGGGGCAGAAATTGATGCCTACAGTGCCGGATGCCAAACACTATCTGAGATCAACTTGGCTTCCGAGCCCCTGTCGCTCGAAGCATCGAGCCCTGAGCGTGTGATGAAGAGTCTGGAGCGGCTCCAAGGGGCGAACCCGAAGTTGCGGGCGCAAGTGGGGCAAGGGGTGATGGCCGCCGCCGAAGCTGACGACCATTGGACGGAGCAAGAAGCCCTGTTGGTGCGAGCGATTTTTGCAGCGCTCGAGTTGCCCAATCCTTTGGTCGCGGGTGCTGGGAATAGGTCGCCCGAGTAGGCGTTGGCGAGGCAGGATTGGGGGGCACTGCCTTCCTGAAAGTTGTGCAGCGGTAACCTAGGCGATTGATCTTGCCAGGAAACATGAAAAAGTGGCGATTGCGGGTCGATTCGTCGCCAAGACTCGTTTAAGCACCGCCCGCCTTTCGGGAACTGGCACTGAGTAGTCGATGGTGAATCTGGCATCTTTGGATCCTGAAGCCCCCCATCGGGTGGCTGTCGTGGGCGCAGGCATCTCCGGGCTCACCTGTGCTCACGCTATGACCCAACATACCGCCTGGGATGTCACTGTTTTCGAGGCTCGCACCCGACTGGGTGGTCATGCGGACACACAATACATCGAAGGCTTGGACGGGCCGAGCTTTCCAGTCGATACGGGATTCATCGTCTTCAATGATCGCAATTACCCCAACTTCCGCCGCCTGATCGGCGACCTGGGGTTGCAGCCGACGCCGACCAACATGTCGTTCAGTGTGTCGCTGCCCGGTCCTTCGGGGGCGGGTGCTTTTGAGTACAATGGAGGAGGTGTCAGGGGGTTGTTTGCGCAACCCTCGAATGTACTACGCCCTCGATTTTGGCGTCTGCTCCGGGGGATTGTGCGGTTCAACGGGTTGGCACGCCAAGCCCTGAAAGATCCGGCGCAAGGGGATCGCTCGTTGGGCTCCTGGCTATCAGAGCACGGCTTCGGCGAGGATGTCGTCAACCGTTATCTGCTGCCGATGGCTGGTGCCGTGTGGTCTGCCTCGCCCGAACGCATTCGCGACTTTCCCATTGGCTCGTTGTTTCACTTTTTGGACAATCATGGGTTGCTGGAGTTGAACAATCGCCCCCAATGGTATTCGCTGCGGGGGGGAAGTCAGACTTACGTTCGAGCTCTCGCTGACGCAACGCCAGCGAACTTCATCATCGGAGATCCCGTGTTATCGGTGCACCGTACGGAACGGGGCGTCGAGGTGAGGCGTGCCGAAGGTCAGCACGACCATTTCGACGCCTTGGTGATGGCTTGTC
>MDTA01106968.1_pt1 | contig 13014 bp, 15 predicted proteins | sample 811151 | NCBI WGS metagenome assembly MDTA01 (sample SAMN05326648, study PRJNA326480) | marine metagenome | isolation source: seawater | place: Indian Ocean: South | collected 2010 | reverse complement strand
TGTTATGATGTCTTAGGTATCCCAAAAGGAGCTTCAAAAGACGATATTAAAAAGGCTTACAGGAAATTAGCATTAAAATACCATCCAGACAAAAATAAAGGCGATAAAGCTTCTGAAGAAAAATTTAAAGAAGCAAGCGAAGCTTATCACATTCTCTCAGATGAAAAGAGAAAAGCAAACTACGATCAATTCGGGCATGCAGCTTTTGAAGGAGGAGGTGGAGGTGGGTTTCAGGGTTTTGGTGGATTTGATAGCTCTTCTTTTTCAGATATTTTTGAGGATTTCTTCAGCGACTTTGGTGGTAGTTCCTCTAGGAGAACTAGTAATAGAGGAAACGATTTAAGGTATGATGTTAGTATCAGTTTAGAAGATGCTTTTAAAGGAACCGAAAAGAACGTTAGGTACACAACTTATAAATCATGTAAATCTTGTTCCGGGAGTGGGGCTGCAAAAGGGTCTAAACCAATTAAATGTGATTATTGTTCTGGTAGAGGAAAGGTAAGAACAAACCAAGGATTTTTTACAGTTCAGCAAACATGCCCACAATGCAGCGGTTATGGAGAAATGATTAGTACGCCTTGTAACAGTTGCAATGGTAATGGAAAAATGCAAGCCAACGAAAATGTTACAGTTAAAATTCCCAAAGGTGTTGACGATGGTACGAGAATAAGATTGTCAGGAAAAGGTGAAGCTGGATCAAAAGGAGGGTCAAGCGGAGATTTGTATTTATTCATATCAATAGATAACCATAATATTTTTAAAAGATCAGACGAAAATTTATATTATGAATTACCAATTTCTTTTTCAGATGCAGCTTTAGGTACTTCCGTGGAAGTTCCTTCAATTGATGGAGGAAAATCAAAAATTAAAATTCCCTCAGGAACGCAACATGGCAAACAATTTAGATTAAAAGGAAAAGGTATGCCTATTCTCAGAAGAAATTTTTACGGAGACCTTTACATAAGAATTGTAACTCACGTCCCAGTATCACTATCTAAAAGACAAAAAGAAATTTTAGAGGAATTTAATAAGATAGAGTCTAATAAGCCAGATCCAGTAATTAAAAGTTTTTTTGAAAAAGCCAAAAAATTCTGGAAAAAAACTTAATTAGTATGGAAACTGATCAAATAATGTCTGCAATATTTCTTGTTGCAGTTCTTGCTTTAATCCTTCCTGGCTTTTTATCCACCAATAACAAGTTAAAGCAATTTTTAAGTAATTTATCTATCTGGACTATAATTATACTAGTGATTATTGTATTGATTTATTTTATTTAAAAATGAAAAAAATAAATTTAGCAATAACTGGTTGCATGGGCAGAATGGGACAACAACTCATAAAATCTGCAAATAAAAATAGTGTTTTCAAAATTGTTGCCTTAACTGAAAATAAAAAAATTAGTAAGAAAATTTTAGGATTGAAACCTGCTCTCAACTCAAACGAAACATTTAAAAATGCTAATGTTATTATAGATTTTACTATTCCAAAATGCACATTGGAAATTTTAAAAATCGCAGTCAAACAAAAAAAGAAAGTTATTATTGGTACTACAGGTTTTACAAAAAAAGAGGAAATTTTAATAAAAAAATTTTCAAAAAAAATTCCTATTCTAAAAGCCGGAAATATGAGCTTAGGTGTAAATTTATTAATGTATTTAACTGAGATAGCATCTGAATCTTTAGGTAAAAAATTTTTAAGTAAGGTTTATGAAGTACATCATAAATATAAAAAAGATTATCCGTCAGGCACAGCTTTAATGTTAGGAGAAGGAGTTGCTACTGGTAGAGGTAAAGAGTTTCGCAGTATGATTGGGAAGAAATACTTAAATAAAAAATCATTTCCTTATGGAAGTAAAATTAATTTTAACTCAATAAGGAAAGGGAAAGTAATCGGAGAACATGAGGTCACTTTTTCTAGTGGTAAAGAAATTGTAACCTTGAATCATGAATCTTTCGATAGAGCTCTTTATTCTGAAGGAGCACTTACTGCAGCTAAATGGTTGTTTAATAAAAAGCCGGGTCTTTACTCTATGAGAGACCTTTTAAATTTTAAGTGAACAATAAAGAGAAATCCAAGATCATTATTAAGATCCTAAATAAAACTTATCCCAAAGTCCCAATTCCATTAAATTATAAGAATACATTTACGCTTCTAATTTCTGTACTTCTTTCTGCACAGTGTACTGATGTAAATGTTAATAATGTTACAAAAAAAATTTATCCAAAATACAACAAACCTGTACATTTTGTTAAGTTAGGCAGGAAAAGAATAGAAAAACTAATTAAAAAGATTGGAATTTTTAGGGTTAAAGCAAAAAGTATTTTTTATTTATCTAAAACTTTAATTGAAAAATATAATGGTAAAGTTCCTAGTACATATGAGGAACTCGAACAATTACCTGGCGTTGGACACAAGACTGCAGGAGTAGTCATGTCTCAAGGTTTTGGATACCCTGCTTTTCCAGTAGATACTCATATTCATAGACTTGCTCAAAGATGGGGACTAACAAATGGAAAAAATGTTTTACAAACTGAGAAAGATTTAAAAACTATTTTTCCAAAAAGGCACTGGAATAGGCTTCATCTTCAAATAATTTGGTACGGTCGAGAATACTGTAAAGCAAGAGATTGCTATGGAATAACTTGTAAAATTTGTAAAAGCTGTTATCCAAATAGAAAAAAACCATTAAAAACTCAAAAAGCATGAAAGTTTTAGGAATTGGAAACGCAATAGTAGATGTTATTTGTAAAATAGAAGAGAATTTCCTTACTCAAAATTCACTTACAAAGGGCACTATGAAATTAGTAGATAAAAATCAGTTTAAAAAAATACTTTCAAGTCTTAAAATTGAAGAAACAATTTCTGGGGGTTCTGTTGCGAACTCTATTGTTGGCCTTGCCCAATTGGGTAATGAAGTAGGTTTTATAGGGAAAATAAGTGACGATGAATTAGGCGCTAAGTACGAGGATGGTTTAAAAAAAGAAAAAGTGCAGTATTTTTATTCAAAGAAAAAAGAAGAAATTCCTACTGGTACTTGTTTAATTTTGATCACACCCGACTCTGAAAGAACAATGGTCACTTTCCTAGGAACAGCAGGAAAAATAAATGAAAATGATATTAATGTTGAGGCTATTAAAAAGAGTCAAATTTTATTTCTTGAGGGATATTTATGGGATGAGGGTGATCCAAGAAAAGCTTTCGAGAAAGCAATTAATTATGCGAATAAAGTAGCAATGTCATTATCAGATTTGTTTTGTGTTGAGAGACACAAATCTAATTTTTTAAATTTAGTGAAAAATAATTTAGATATTGTATTTGCAAACGAACAAGAAATCATGTCTTTAATAGATACTACAAAATTTGAGGATGTTATAAATTTTTCAAAATCATTCAAAAAACTTATTGTTGTAACTAGAGGAGAAAAGGGAGCAGTAGCGATCGAAAATGAAAATGTAATTCAGTGTAATGCAAATAAAAAACTTAAAATTGTAGACTTGACTGGAGCAGGAGATTTATTTGCTGGTGGCTTTCTCGATGGGTATATTAAAGGTAAAACAATTAAAGAAAGTTTAGAAAAGGGAACAGAAATGTCTTCAAAGATTATTCAAATAATTGGAGCAAGAATTAGTTAGAATATTTTTTTTTCCTTTTAAAACTTCCTTTGCCTTTTTTAGGCTTTACAATTCTTTTTCTGTATTTCTTAGTAAATAAATCAACTGCAAATTTATTTCTTTTTTTCATAGGTAATAACCATCTTTGTTATTAAGTATAAATTTCTCATCACTAAACATTTCGTTGATTTTTTTTCTTAATCTATAAATATGAGTTTCTACAGTATGCGTGTCTGCGTCTGAAGAATAGTGCCAAAAAAAGGATAAAATATCTGCTTTAGGAATTGGTTTCTTTTTATTCAGCAAAATTTCTAAGAGATGGATTTCTTTCTCCGTTAAAATTATGAAACTGTCTCCATTAATCAATTTTTTTTCATTTTTATCAAGTAAGTAGCCTTTTATTGATATAGAAGAATTTTTATTAAATTTTTTTTTTGCTGCACTTTTTTCAATAATACTATTAATATCCTCAATAGACGCAGGAAGTTTTAAGACGTAATCAAAGTTTTTTGTTTTGATTTTATCTTTCTTGATTGCAATTATTTTGAAACAATCTTTATCAATTAAATATTTTTTTTCATGATTTGAAAAATCAATCTCTTCATCACATATTATTCCATCAATTTTTTTTATTTCTGAAAAGTTTTTTTGATTTGATATAATATTAAACTTAAAATAAGATTTAAGTTCTTGAAGAGTAGATTTAAAGCTTTCTGAGCCAGAGATGAATATATTTAGTTTATGCATATACTAATAAAAAAAAAAATTCTTGTTTACAATAATTATAAAGTAAAATGTTCAATTGGTAAAAGAGGAATTGGAGTAAAAAAAAGAGAGGGTGATTTAATTACTCCAAAAGGAAGCTTTAAAATAAAGGAAATTCTTTATAGAGCTGACAAAATTAAAAATCTTAAATCCAAATTACAAAAAAAAATTATTAATAAGAAAATGGGTTGGTGCGATGACCCTAGATCAAATAAATATAATAAGTTGATAAAATTGCCATTTAAGTTTGGCTACGAAAAATTATATAGGACTGAAAATATTTATGACTTAATTTTAGTCTTAAATTTTAATATGAATCCTGTAAAAAAAAATAAAGGAAGTGCAATTTTCATTCATGTTGCGAAAAGAAATTATTCGGCTACGAAGGGTTGCATAGCTGTTAAAAAAAAAGATTTAAGAATGCTTATTAAGAAAATTAATAAGAATACGAAGGTAAAAATTATTTAGGATCTAGAACCAAAAATTGAGCTACCAATCCTAACAAATGTTGAGTTGTAGTTTATCGCTTCCAGGTAGTCTGCTGACATACCCATGCTAAGTTCTTTTAAAGATAAAGAATTATTTAAATCATCTAGTAATTTAAAATATTTTTTTGAATTCCCATCATTTGGGGGAATTACCATTAAACCAATAATATTTAAGTTCATTTCTCTTGTGCAATAAGTATAAAAAGCATCTACTTCTGTTGAAGAGACTCCTGATTTCTGTAATTCATTACCAATGTTTATTTGAATAAAATACTTTAACGACTTATTAATATCTTTTTGACTTTTCGATAGAATATCTGCTAGCTTTTGACTGTCTAGGGAATGAATATAATCAAATATTTCAACTGCGTTTTTTGCTTTATTGCTTTGAAGTTTGCCAACCATATGTAATTTGATTTTATTATTATATTTTTTTATATCTCGCCATTTTGATAAAGCTTCTTGGACTTTATTTTCCCCAAAATGTTCGTGACCATAATCTAAAAGGGGTTTTATATGTTCGAATGGAAAAGTCTTGCTTATAGCAACTATATTTACTTTTCTTTTGGGTTTTAAATTTTCTATATTAGATTTTATTTTATTAAATCTTTCTACTATTATGCTCATATGTTTGCTCTAAAAAAAAAATATTTTATAATAATTGAAAATATCAAAGATATTGAATTAAGTAACATAAAAAAATTAGATAAATTTGTAATAATCTATAGAAATAATAAATCAAAGGATAAATTTTCAGATATATTAAAGTTTAGGAAAAAATGTAAAGAAAAAAGGATAGAATTATTTGTAGCAAATAATGTCAAACTTTTAAAAGATATAAAAGCAGATGGAATTTATATTTCCGCAAATAACTTTAGCTTAAACTATTCACAAATCAAAAAATCTAATTTTAAATTGATAGGATCAGCACATAATAGTAAAGAGTTGACAATAAAAAAAAGACAAGGTTGTGCTGATATTTTTTTTTCAAGATTATTTAAGACAAATTACAAACATAAAATAGGATACCTTGGTTTAGTAAGATTTAATCTATTGAATATAATAAATAAAAACAAACTCATACCGCTTGGAGGAATTCGTTTGTCAAATTTAAATAAAATGAAGTTAATTAATTGCTCAGGTTTTGTTATGCTCTCCGAACCAAAAAAAAAGCCGGCCATATTTGACCGGCTTTTTTAATCTTAAACAGTTAGAATTCTTAGAATTCCATTGCTAAAGAGAAAATAGTTTTCTTCTCTTCTCTAGCATCTGTGTAGTCAGAATTATCTGTATCGATTAGAGACACACCAACTGTAGCACCACCAATATTGTATGCTGCCATTAAAGTTGTTTGCTCTGAAGTCACAGAAGAAGCTGAGTACGTAGAACCTGTACCATCATTCGTGATATCTGTTCTAGTAAAGTCTTCTGACATGTAAGAGATTGACAATTGATCGTTAACTGCAAACTCTACACCGAAACCATCAGATTCGTATCTATCACCGTTAAGTGCAGTAGCTGTATCTGCTGATGCAGTTGCTGCCTTATCAGTTGTTTTTGCTGGCTCTAACTTACCTTTGTAGTAACCTACTTTGAAGTTACCCATAGCGTATTTAGCGTAAACGTTACCACCTGATTTCTCTTGAGAAATTGTAGCAATTTTATCACCACCTACTTCGTAGTAGTCACCACCAATTGTTAAACCATCGATTGGAGTTGCTGAAATTCTGTACTGAGTTGCGTTTGAACCGTCTTTGTCAGCATCAGATTGAGCACCACCACTTTTGTAACTGTTACCCATACCATCAGATGTGTTAGGAGCATATCCTACTGCTGCCTCTACTCCGAATGGTAATAAACCAGCTGGTGTGTAGTATGCTATGTGAGGTACAGAAGATACATCATAACCACGACCAATGTTTGTCATTGTATTCGCGTAGTCAGCACCTACTCCCATTGCACCAATACCCATTGCTAATTCAGTAGATAATCCACCTTCAGCATCATAGATAGCTAGTGTACCATAGTCATTCATACCAATTACTAGGCCAGAGTCATCATTTATTGTTGACTGTCCGCCAGCAGCTGGATCTAGTTCTGTGTGATATTTCCATGTGAACCCGTTGTCTAACTCACCTGAAGCAGTGAAATTAAGTTCATTCGAAATACCAAGACCTTTACCGGTGTCATTGAAACCACTTCCCATGCTGTAAGATGCTTTAGCTGAACCTGTTACTGTAAGTTCACCAGCTTTTGCAGCTACAGAAATTAATGAAGCAGAAACTAAAACAGCGATAGTTTTAAGTATATTTTTCATATTTTTCCTTTGTTAAATTGATTTAATAATTATTATTAAACAGCTATTTTTTAGCAAAAACTGCAGTGATTACGTGTAATTTTCATATAAAAACACTATTTTTTAGCCAGTTGTGACATAAATGCAACAATTCTTCTAAAATGCCCCATTTTTCAAGAGAATTTAAATAACTTTCTTAAAACTAAACTGTTATATAATATCTAAATTTACGTACATTTTAATAAATTCATGAGTATAACAAAAAAAAATTTTTCTATTATTTTGTTTTCCTTTCTAATCCTTTTTAACTCATGCGGTATGTATAAAAAGGTTGATCAAAGAAAGATCCCTGATGGGCCAGAGGCAAAAGCAAGAAAAAATATTGAGGAAGGTAGAGGTATCACTTTAGGTGGTATGATTAAAAGAGGTGGGCCAACTAATTACGAATTTAGTTCATCCAATCCAATGTGGAGAGCTTCTTTAGAAATTTTAGATTTTTTACCTCTTTCAACAGTTGACTATTCTGGTGGAGTAATAATAACTGATTGGTATTCAGAAAATAATTCTGATGAGTCGATTAAAATAAGTATAAGATTTTTATCAAATGAGGTCAGGGCAGATAATTTAAAAATTATTGTCCACAAAAGAAAATGTGCTTCAATATCAAATTGCAGAATTACTCAATTAGGTAACAATCAAATAAGCAATGAGCTTCTTACCTCGATAGTTAAAACTGCAGCAGAGTTCGAAGAAGAAGACAAGAAAAAAAATAAAAAACAATAATGGAAAGAGTAAATTTTCGAGCTATTGAAAAAAAATGGCAAAAAAAATTTGCAAACTTCAAATTATCTAAACCTAATGGAAAAAAATTTTACTGTTTAGAAATGTTTCCATATCCTTCAGGTAAAATTCATATGGGCCATGTAAGAAATTACACAATAGGCGATGTAATTGCGCGTTATAAATTTCTTAATGGTTACAATGTCTTACACCCTATGGGCTGGGATGCTTTTGGTTTGCCAGCTGAAAATGCATCAAAACAAAATAATCTTCATCCTAAAGAGTGGACTCATAAGAATATAGAAACTATGAAAAATCAACTTAAACTATTGGGTTTATCTATCGATTGGGATTTAGAAATAGCAACTTGTAATAAAGATTATTATAAGCACCAGCAAGAAATTTTTATTGATTTTTTTAACGAAGGGCTTGTTTCTAGAAAGGAAACATATGTTAATTGGGACCCAGTTGAAAACACAGTGCTTGCCAATGAGCAAGTGATTAATGGAAGAGGTTGGCGATCTAACGCTTTGGTAGAAAGAAAAAAACTTAGCCAATGGTTTTTCAATATAACAAAATTTTCTAAAGATCTTTTGGAAGATTTAGAAAAACTAAGTGGCTGGCCAGATAAAGTTAAATTAATGCAAAAAAATTGGATTGGTAAGTCGTATGGTTGCGAAATAAATTTTAATCTTACAAACAATAAAGAATTAATAAAAGTTTTCACTACTAGGCCGGATACAATATTCGGAGCTAGCTTTATAGCTCTATCTGTTGATCATCCATTAAGTAAAGAGTTCAAAAACAAAAAGGATTTTGAAAACTTTAAAGCGGAAAGCAATAAAACAGGTACTACCGAAGAGGCTTTGGCTAACGCTGAAAAAATAGGATATGACACTGGTTTATTTGTTCATCACCCATTTATTCAAAACAAAAAAATTCCAATATATTTTGCTAACTTCGTTTTAATGGACTATGGAACTGGTGCAATATTTGGTTGCCCTGCTCATGATCAAAGAGATTATGACTTTGCAAAAAAATATAAGTTAGGAATAATTTCTGTAGTATCTAATGGTCAAGTTGGAGAGAAACTTGATGAAGCTTATACAGGTGATGGAAAGATGATAAATTCTGATTTTTTAAACGGCTTAGATACAGTAAGGGCTAAAGAAAAAATAATTAAAGAAATTGAGAAAAAAAAATTTGGAAAAAGAAAAACACTTTTCAGATTAAAAGATTGGGGTATTTCTCGTCAAAGATATTGGGGTTGTCCGATCCCGATGATTTATCTTGAAGACGGTAATATAGTACCAGTTGATAAAAGTGAGTTACCAGTTGAATTGCCTGATGATATTGATCTAACATCTAAAGGAAATCCTCTCGATAGTCACCCTACTTGGAAAAACACCGTAGAAAAAAAAACAGGTAAAAAGGCAACTAGAGAAACGGACACTTTAGATACATTTGTAGATTCCTCTTGGTATTTTTTGAGATTTTGTTCTCCTAAATATAAATTAGGTCCTTTCGATGAAAAAAAGTTAAATTATTGGATGCCCGTTGATCAGTACATAGGGGGAGTAGAACATGCAATCCTACACTTGCTTTACTCTAGATTTTTTATGAAGGGAATTAATAAGTTGAATAATAAAATTAATCTTACAGAACCTTTTAACAATTTATTCACCCAAGGAATGGTTTGTCATGAAACTTATAGAGACGAAAATGGTAATTGGCTATACCCTGATGAAGTAACCAAAATTGATAATGAAAAATATTTAAAAAAGATCGACAACTCTAAAGTTATAGTTGGTTCACCAGAATCAATGTCTAAATCAAAGAAAAATACGATTGATCCTGAAACAATGATTAATCAATATGGTGCTGATGCAGTTCGATGGTTTATTTTATCTGATAGTCCTCCAGAAAAAGATGTTCAATGGTCAGATGTGGGAGTATCTTCGGCGAATAAATTTTTACAAAAAATTTGGAACCTGAACTATCAAATTTCTAAAAGAGTTGATAAAAAAATAAATAGAGAAAAAGAAAAAGAATTTGAGCAGCATATTAACAGTTTATCAATAAAAATTGACAGTTCTATTGATGGATTTAGATTTAACGTTTCTATAGCTCATTTTTACGAAATGTATAGCTTGTTTAAAAATAACTTTGACGCAGAAATTAGCAACACATCTATGAATAATAATATCTTAAAAATGATGAAGCTTATGATGCCTTTCACTCCTCATCTAGCTCATGAATGTTTAGAATTATTTAAATGTAAAGATTTAGATAATTGGCCTAAAGTTGATAAAAAAAATATAATAACAGAAATTTCACTTGCCGTTCAGGTCAATGGCAAAACTAGGGATGTAGTAAAAGTAAATAAAGATTTAGATGAAAAAAGTGTTACTAATTTGATTCTTGAATCTTCAAAAGCAAAAAAATATTTGGAGGGAAAAAAAGTGATGAAGACAATTTTTGTTAAAAATAAAATAGTAAATTATATTGTCTAAATGAAGGGTAAATTTCATAAATTTTTTTTAATTATTTTATTTTTTTTGATAACGAACTGTGGTTTCAAAGTTGTAAAACAATCTGAAATCATAAATTTCAATATAGCAAACATTTCAACTTTGGGTGATAACAGAATTGGCTATCGAATTAAAAATAAACTTCTTCCTTACTCAAAAAATCAAAAGAAAGATCCGATTTTTTTGGAACTTGAAATTAAAAAAAATAAATCTATCCGAGAAAAGAGTAAGAGTAATGAAGTAACCAAATATCAAATTAATATCGAAATTGTTGTTAAATATGGAAATAATAGTAATGAAAGATTTTCAGTTTCTAACACTGGAGTTTATAATGTATCAACTCAGCACTCTTTCACTTTAACAAATGAAAAAAAATTAATAAAATTATTGTCTGATGATTTAGCAGAAGAAATAATTAATGGGTTAGTGCAAAGGTTTAATGATATATAAAAGTTACTTAGTAGAGGGAAATATAAAGATTTTACAAAATAATATTAATCTTTTTTATGGTGAAAATTTAGGCTTAAAAAATGATCTTAAGTTTATAATAAAAAAAAATTATAAAGAATTTAAAATTATAAGGTTTTTTGAAGATGAGTTATTAAAAAATAATAACTTACTATTACAGGAAATAAGTAATGGATCTCTTTTTGACGAGAAAAAAATTATATTTATAGAGCAAGTATCTGATAAAATTACAAATTTGATAGAAGGATTAGAAATAAAAAGTGATGATGAGAAAATTTTTTTATTCTCCGATGTTTTAGAAAAAAGATCCAAACTAAGGAATTTTTTTGAAAAATCTAAAAAACATGGAGTCTCCGCATGCTATCCAGATAACGAAATAAGTATAAAAAATATTATTCAGAAAAAGTTAAAAGAATTTCAGGGTTTATCGGCAACTAATATAAATCTGATATTAGATAATAGTAATTTAGACAGAGTAAAACTCAATAATGAAATAGATAAAATTCATCTTTTTTTTTCAAATAAAGTTTTAATAACTGAGAAATTAGAGAAACTTTTAAACACAAAAAATAATCAAGATTTCAATATTCTTAAAGACGAAGCTCTACTAGGAAACAAATCGAAAACGAATAAATTGTTAAGCGATACAGCTCTAGAAGAAGATAAAAATATTTTCTATTTAAATACCATTAATCAACGTCTAGGGAGGCTATTTCAAGTTAGTAAATCAAAAGAAAAAAGTATTGAAAAGGCAATAGAAGATTTAAAACCGCCAATTTTTTGGAAAGATAAAAAAAATTTTTTGGAACAAGCAAAAAAATGGGACCAAAGTAAAATTAGATCTTTGTTAAAGAAAACCTATGATATAGAAGTTAAAATAAAATCTAATAACCAAATTAACAAAAACTTGCTTATCAAAAATTTGATAGTTGATATATGTGAGTCAGCTAATGCTTCGTAAGTAGATCTGAAATTAACTCAAATTGATCTAAATCTTTATACTCTATTATAATCTTTCCAGAATTATTTTTTTTATTGGTGATATTTACCCTAAGTCCTAGTATTTTTTGTAACCTCTCCTGAGTTTTAAGTATATTTGAGTCGATTGTTTTTACAATTTTGCCTCCTTTTTTATTTCTAACTATATACTCAACTTTTCTTGCACTGTAATTTTTAGAAACTATCTCTTCAGCTATTGAAGATGCATTTGAAATACCAATAAGAGGTCTAGCTTGCCCCGAAGTTAAAGTTCCTTCTTCTAACATTGCAACTACATCGCCCGGCAGAGTTAAAAGTCTCAATGTGTTACTTATATGACTTCTGCTCTTCGACATTAATTTTGAAATACTTTCATGATCATAATTGAATTCTTCATTTAATCTTTTATAACCTTTTGCTTCTTCTATAGGGTTAAGATCATCTCTTTGAATATTCTCAACTATCGCAACCTCTAAAGATTCTACATCTGATAAATCTAATATTGTAACTGGGATTTCGTGCAAACCTGCTCTTTGTGCAGCTAGCCATCTTCTCTCACCCGCAACTATTTCATATTTCCCTAAATTTGACTTGTCAGGTCTTACTGCAATAGGCTGAATAATGCCGTTTTTCCTTATAGAATTAGCCAATTCTTCCAATTTTTCCTCTTTAAAATTTTGTCTTGGTTGATAAGAATTTCGAGATAGATCCGATATGGATACTGTATTAATTTTACTTGCTACTTTTGTATTTTCCTTAGGTGATGTGTCTCCAAACAAAGCTGACAAGCCTCTACCCAAGCCCTTTTTTTTTCCAGCGTTCATGCAGCACTCTCAACTTGGTTTTTTTTCAAAAATTCCTCAGCAAGTTTAAAATATGATTTACTTCCAACACAATTTTTATCGTACACTACGCAAGGCAACCCATGTGAAGGGGCCTCGGATAAACGAACGTTTCTTTGTATAACAGTTTGATATACTTTTTCTTTGAAATAATTTCTAGCCTCTCTGTCAACTTCAGAAGAAAGTTTATTTCTTTTATCAAACATTGTCAGTAAAATACCTCTAATTTTAAGACTAGGATTTAGATTTTCTTTT
>MDTA01209544.1_pt1 | contig 13016 bp, 14 predicted proteins | sample 811151 | NCBI WGS metagenome assembly MDTA01 (sample SAMN05326648, study PRJNA326480) | marine metagenome | isolation source: seawater | place: Indian Ocean: South | collected 2010 | reverse complement strand
TATTAAAGAAAGTGAAATTTTATTTTTGGAAGGTTATCTGTGGGATGAAGGCGAGCCTAAAAAAGCTTTCGACAAAGAGATTAATCACTCTAATAAAGTAGCAATGTCTCTTTCTGACTTATTTTGTGTAGAAAGACATAAAAAACATTTTTTAAATTTAGTTGAAACAAAATTGGATATTACTTTTGCAAACGAGCAGGAAATAATGTCACTTATTGATGCCAGAAAAATTGAAGATGTTATAGAATTTTCAAAAAAAATAAAAAAACTTATTGTTATAACTAGAGGTGAAAAAGGTGCCTTAGCTATAAAAAATGAAAAAGTTGTAGAGTGTCCAGCTAAAAAAAACCTTAAAATAACAGATCTTACCGGTGCTGGAGATTTGTTTGCTGGTGGATTTCTTGATGGATTTATAAAAGGTAAATCAATCGAAGAAAGTTTAGAAAAAGGAACTGAGATGTCTTCAAAAATAATTCAAATAATTGGAGCGAGATTAAAATAAATTATTTTTTTTTTCTTTTGAAGCTTCCTTTTCCTTTTTTAGGCTTGATAACTCTTTTATGATATTTTTTTGTAAATAAATCAATCGCATATTTATTTCTCTTTTTCAAAGATAATAACCTTCCTTATTATTTAGTATAAAATTTTCATCAAGAAATTTTTCACTAATTTTTTTTCTTAATCTATATATATGTGTTTCAACAGTATGAGTATCTGAATCAGCAGAGTACTGCCAAACAATAGTCAATATATCTTCTTTTGAAACTGATTTATTTTTACTCAACAATACTTCTAATAGTTGTACTTCTTTTTCGGTTAAAATTACAGCTTTGTTATCTTTCATTAGTTTTTTTTCATTTTTATCTAATATATAATCTTTTACTTCAAGTGATGAGTTTTCGCTATACTTTCTTGTTGCTAGTAAATTTTTTATTTTATTGTTGAGATCATTAATATTAATTGGCTTTAAAAGTATTTCATCTAAAGATAGATCTTTTGGGTTATTATTTGAAAAAATACCAACTTTCCCTTTGTGTTTTAAATTTTTAAGATCATTAAGTAATTTTTTATCCTTAAAGATTTCATCATCAATAAGGATTATTTCAAATTCTTCCTCTTTAAGATCCTGAAAGAAATCTTTGGATAAAGTAAATTTAAAACTTAAATTATCTTTAAGTTCATTTATAGAATTGCTAAATTTGATTGATGTCAAGAAAAGAACATCTGTACTTAAAGAATTGTTATGCATATAAAGTTAAAAAATAAAAAAATATATTATTTAGATTATAGTGCAAAATGTGCTGTAGGTAAAAGAGGAATTTCATTACGTAAAGTTGAAGGTGATAAAAAAACCCCAGCTGGTAAATTTAAGTTCAAATACATATTATATCGAAAAGATAGGGTAAGCAAAATCAAATCAAAACTAAAAAAAATACCCATAAAAAAAAATATGGGTTGGTGTGATGATATAAACTCTAAATTTTATAATAAATTGATAAAATTTCCGTTTTCAATGAAAGCTGAAAAACTTTATTTAAAAAAACATATTTACGATATAATTTTAGTGACTAACTATAATACAAATCCAATTAAAAGAAATAAAGGTAGCGCTATATTTGTACATTTGGCAACTAAAAATTTTTCTCCAACAAAAGGTTGTATAGCAATAAAACTCGTAGATATGAAAAAGATAATCAAAAAAATAAATTTGAGAAGTAAACTAATTATTTTATGATCTGTCTCCAAAAATAAGTGATCCTATTCTCACAAAAGTAGTTTTGTATTCAATTGCCTTTTTATAATCTGCTGACATTCCCATGCTTAAATGCTGAAGTCCTAAAGCTGCATTTGTTTCGTACAGATACTTGAAGTATTTTTCTGCATTGCCATCATTTGGAGGTATTGTCATTAAACCAATGACATTTAATTTTTTTTCATTAATACAATAGTTGTAAAAGGGATCCAGCTGATCAGGATCAATACCAGATTTTTGTTTTTCCTTTCCAACATTGACCTGAATAAAATACTTTCTTTTTTTTTTAAGTTGTATTTCAAATTTACTTAAGTTATCAGCAAGTTTTTGACTATCTAGTGAGTGAATATAATCAAAAACTTCAACCGCCTTTTTAGCTTTATTCGTCTGCAGTTTTCCAACCATGTGCAAATTTAGATCTTTAATTTCACTTTTAATTGATTTCCATTTCGCCTCAGCTTCTTGGACTTTATTTTCACCAAAATGTCTATGCCCGTAATCAATAAGTGGTTTGATATGATCTATTGGAAAAGTTTTGCTAATAGCAACAATTTCTACATTTTGAGCAATATTAGATTTTATTTTGTTAAATCTTTCAATTATTATGTTCATATATGTTGAGTACAAAAAAACATTATTATTTATATCTCAAAGACTATTACAAATTTGATCTTAATTTAATAAAAATCAAAAATAAATTCTCTGTAATTTATGATGGTAATATAAAAAAGAGTGAAATTAAAACATTAAAAACAATAAGAAAAAAATGTAAAAAAAAGAAGATTTTATTTTATGTAGCAAATAATCAAAAAATTGCTAACTTATGTAATGCTGATGGCTTATATATATCATCCTACAATAAGTCATATCCATTAAATACAGGGCATTTTGACATAATCGGATCAGCTCACAATTACAAAGAAATATTTGAAAAGAAAAAGCAAGGTTGTAAAAAAATAGTTTTTTCTAGATTATTTAAAACTGATTATGAAAATAAGAAGTCATTTCTTGGAATCTTAAAATTTAATTTAACATTAAATATAAGTGGCTTTGAGATGATACCATTAGGAGGGATTAGATTAAAAAATTTAAATAAGTTAAAGTTAATTAGATCAGATTCATTTGTATTAATGTCCGAGGTAAAAAAAAAGCCGGCTATAATTAGCCGGCTTTTTTAAATATTAGTTATCTAGAGTAACTTTAGAACGCCATTACTACTGCAGCGATTGTTTCTTTATCGCCTACATCTAAACCGTAGTTACAATTTTCACAGTCTTTCATAGCAAGTGATAAAGTCATACCACCCATTGTGTAAGCTGCTTGAATTGATTGGATTTCCATCTCTACGTTATTATCTGTATCTGCTGCTGTTCCACCTGCAAGAGTTCTCTTGTAAGCTTCAGAAGTTTCTCTTTCAGCAGAAAGTGTTAATGAGTCATTAACTGCAAATGATACAGAGACACTCTCGTTGTCATATCTCTTAATCGTGTTTAACACAGCTGCTGTAGTCATTTCAGTAGCTTTTGCAACTCCATCAACAGTTGATGTAACGTTGTTAGATACTCTGTGTTGACCGTATCCTACACCGAAGTTTCCTATTTTGTAAGTTACGTATGCACCACCTTGCTCATAACCTTGAAGGCCACTCTCACCACTTCTTTCTAGGTAAGATGCACCAATTCCTAATCCGTCGATTGGAGCAGTTTTAACTTGGTATTGAGTTACTTTGCTACCATTAGCAGCTGTATTCTCGTCACCGCCTGAGTTTGAGCTTGATTTAGCACCTGTAGCACTTGGAGCTACTGCAACTTTAAACGTTGTACCATATGGTAACATGTCAGCTGGTGTGTGATATTGAATGTTGTTGAAACCGTCAATGTTTCCACCGTACTGAATGCTTCCACCTAGACCATAGTCTGATGCAGGAGCGTAAGCACCTTGTGATGAACCGTATTTAGTAGATAAGCTACCTTCTGTATTGTACAATCCTACTGTACCGTACGGAGTAGTAATCTCTAAACGTGAGTCGTCTGTTGCAACGAATGTTCCCGCTGCTGTATCATCGTGTTCTATTTGGTATTTCCAAGTAAAACCGTTGTCCAACTCACCTGTAGCTGTAAATGTTAACTCGTTCGCTATACCGATGTTCTTACCAGCATTGTTTGCGCCAGTAGTTGAATCAGAACTTTGAATACTGTAAGTAGCTTTCGCTGTACCTCCAACAGTCAAGTCTCCTGCGTTTGCAGAACCGATTAAAGCAAAAGATGATAACACTACAAATGTTAGTTTGATTATGTTTTTCATATTTTTTCCTTTGTTAATGTTAAATTAATTTAACAGGGTATTTATAAGTTATTGGGATAACAAAAATCACTTAAATCTAATAAAAATCCCACTTTTAAGCCTATGTGTTGTAATTTTATCACACTCAAAATCCTTAATTTCATTGGCTTTTTTTTAATTCTACTTCAGGTGGTTAGGTTAATTTGGAGTTAAACTATTAAAATGATAATACATTTAATTCATGCCAAATAAACGAATTTTTATATTCTTATTATCACTGTTTCTTATTTTGAATTCCTGTGGGATTTACAAAAAAGTTGATCAGCGTCAGATGCCTACGGGCGCAGTCGCAAAAGCGAAAAAAAATGTAGAGGAAGGCAGGGGTATATCTCTAAAAGGTTTGGCTGGCGGAGATAGAAAAACAACATTTCAATTTTCTACTTCAAATCCTTTATGGAGAGCTTCATTGGAGGTTTTAGATTTTATTCCACTTTCAACAGTTGATTATGCAGGCGGCATGATAATTTCAGACTGGTATTTTGGGGAAGCTTCACAAAATGACTCAATTAAAGTAACTGTACGATTTTTAAATAACGAAATAAGTTCTAACAGTTTAGATGTGATAGTTCATCAAAAAATATGTAAAACACAAATAAATTGTAAAATAAATAAAATAGACTCAAAAATTAAAGAGGAATTAAAAATTTCCATTTTAAAAAAAGCGGCATTAATTCAAAAACAAGATAAAGAGAAAAAAAAGAAATAGATAAAATGGAAAGAGTGAATTTTCATTTATTAGAGGAAAAATGGCAAAAAAATTGGAATAAAAAGAAACTCTTTAATTCCAAATTTAAGAAGAATTTTTATTGCTTGGAAATGTTTCCTTATCCCTCAGGAAAAATACACATGGGTCACGTCAGGAATTATACAATTGGTGATGTGATAGCGAGATATAAATTTATGAAAAATTACAACGTACTTCATCCAATGGGTTGGGATGCATTTGGACTTCCTGCGGAAAATGCAGCTAAAGAAAATAAAATGAGTCCTAGTGCCTGGACAAAGAAAAATATACAAGAAATGAAACGACAATTGAAAATGCTTGGTTTATCAATTGATTGGGAACTCGAAATTGCTACCTGCGATGAGAGTTACTATAAGCATCAACAAGAATTATTTATTGACTTCTACAATGCAGGATTAGTTTCTAGAAAAGAAACCTACGTCAATTGGGATCCTGTGGAAAAAACAGTTTTAGCTAATGAACAAGTAATAAATGGAAGAGGTTGGAGGTCTAACGCCATTGTTGAAAGAAAAAAGCTACATCAATGGTTCTTTAACATATCTAAATTTTCGGAAGAACTATTAAATGACTTAGATAAATTAAATACCTGGCCAAATAAAGTAAAATTAATGCAAAAAAATTGGATAGGTAAATCTGTTGGCTGCGAATTAAATTTTAGTATTTCTTCTTCAAAAAAAAATGAAGTAATTAAAGTTTTTACAACTCGTCCAGATACCATTTTTGGTGCAACATTCCTTGCTTTGTCTGTAGATCATCCTATTGCAACAAAATTTCAAAATAATAATGAGTTTAATGAATTCAAAAATAAATGTCTGAAAACAGGAACCACAGAGGAAGCTCTTGCTGAAGCTGATAAATTAGGCTTTGACACAAAATTAAAAGCCCAACATCCTTTTATAAAAGATAAAGAAATACCAATTTATTTCGCCAACTTTGTTTTAATGGATTATGGTTTAGGAGCAATCTTTGGATGCCCTGCTCATGATCAAAGAGATTTAGATTTTGCAAACAAATACAAAATTGAAGTTATAAAAGTTGTTGAAGACGGAAAAAACAATCAAATTAATAAAACAGCATTCACTGGTGACGGAAAAATTATTAATTCAGATATTTTAAATGGTCTTAGTACCACTGATGCAAAAAATAAGATAATAAAAGAAATCCAAACAAGGAGGATTGGTGAAAAAAAAATTAATTATAGACTTAAGGATTGGGGTATATCAAGACAAAGATATTGGGGCTGTCCAATACCAATGATCTACTTAGAAGACGGAACAGTCAAGCCTGTTGAGAAGTCTGAACTTCCAGTAAAATTACCTGATAAAGTAAATTTTGAAGTAGATGGAAATCCTTTGGACAAGGATCCAAACTGGAAACATACTACTGATAAAAAAACAGGTAAAAAAGCTATAAGAGAAACTGATACTTTAGATACTTTTGTCGACTCATCTTGGTACTACATGAGGTTTTGTTCTCCAAAGTTTACAAAAGGACCATTCGACATTAAAGAGCTAAATAAATGGCTCCCTGTTAACCAATATATTGGAGGTATAGAACATGCTATTTTACACTTGTTATATTCACGTTTCTTTATGCGAGCTGTAAAATTGTGTAATAAAGAAATTAAAACTGTTGAGCCTTTCCAGGGTTTATTTACTCAAGGTATGGTTTGCCACGAAACTTATAGAGATGAAAGCGGAATGTGGCTTAGTCCAGAAGAGGTTAAAAAAGAGGGAAAAAAAATTATTAACCTTAAAAATAAAAATTCTAAAGTTATAATTGGACCATCAGAAGCAATGTCTAAATCAAAAAAAAACGTGATTGATCCTGAAAGTATGATAAAAATTTATGGGGCAGATGCTATACGCTGGTTTATATTATCTGATAGTCCACCTGAGAAAGATGTTCAATGGTCAAACCAAGGTGTGAATGCTTCTAACAAGTTTCTTCAAAAAATATGGAACCTTAAAGAAATTATATTAAGTAGGCGTGAAAATAAAATATCATCTGACGAAGAGGAAAAATTAGATTTCGAATTTAACAATTATATTTTAAAATTTGAAAATTTAATCGAAAATTTTCACTTAAATGTTGCTGTGGCAAATATTTATGAGATGTACAGGGTTCTTGCTAGCTATCAAAATAGAGAAGTAAGTAATAAAAAATTGAAAGAACATCTTACCAATTTTATGAAAATTCTTTTACCTTTTATTCCACATTTAGCATCAGAATGTCTTGAAAAAATGAAAATAGAAGATTTTTCTGAATGGCCAAATATTGACAAAAAATTTTCCACAAAGAAAACAGTTAAAGTTGCTCTTCAAATTAATGGTAAAACAAAAGATATAGAAGAAATGGACAGCAATTTAAGTGAAAAAGCAGCAATAGAATTAGGGCAGAAAAATAGTAAGATAAGTAAAAATATTTCTGACAAAAAAATTTTCAAAACAATTTTTGTTAAAAATAAAGTTATTAATTTTTTGGTAAAATAATTTATGAAAAGAAAAATTTTTTTAATTTTTTTTAGTTTTATTTTAGTCTCTAGTTGTGGGTACAAAAATCTATACCTTGAAACGTCAAAAAATTTCAAAATTAACAAAATATCAACAAGCGGGGAAAATAGAATCGGCTATGAGATCGAAAAATTTTTAAAGCTAAATTCTTCTTTAGATTCAAGTAGTAAGTACGATGTAATGTTAGATTTAAAAAAAATTAAGTCTATTAAAGAAAAAAATATTTCCGGTAGAGTCACGAAATATAATTTAGAATTAAAGGTTTCAATGACATTAAATGATTCAAAAAACTTGAAGAAAATAAGTAAAAATTTTTCTCAAGCTGTTGATTACAGTGTGGAAAAAAATCACTCTGATACAAAAACGAATGAAAAGATTAGCACAAAAAATCTTACAGAACTTATACAGTCGGATATACTAAATTTTATTATCCTATATAATGATAAGAAGTGATTATAAAAAGCTATATTATTGAAAAATCCTTTGACGAATTAAACAAATTTAAATTAATTTTATTCTACGGAGAAAATGAAGGTTTAAAAAAAAACTTTAGGGATTTAATCAGGATTAATTATAAAAATGCTGAAATATTTAATTTATTTCAAGATGAGATCATAAAAGATGAAAAAAAATTATTTAATAATTTGCATAATTCATCTCTTTTTTACTCAAACAAGATCTTCTTAATTCAAGAGGCGTCAGATAAAATTTGTGAAATTATGTTAAAGATTTTAGATCAAAATTTTTCAGATGCTAAAATTTTCATTTTTTCAAATAATTTAGACAAAAAATCCAAGCTAAGAAATTTATTTGAAAAGGAGAAAGCATTAGTTGTAGTGCCTTGTTATGCTGATAATTTTCAAACTTTAAACTACTACATTAAAAATAAATTAGGAAATTTTAATGGACTAACACCTGATATTATAAATTTAATAATAGAGAATTCTTCTGGAAAACGTGAGATAATTGATAATGAAATAAAAAAGATAAATACATTTTTTGAAAATAAAAAAATTTCATCTGAAGAATTAAATCAATTACTCAACATAAAGTACGATAATGTTTTTGAAGATTTAAGGGATGCCATTTTTAATGGAAATTTAATTAAATTAAATAAATTAATTTCAGAAACTCAATTCCTTAATGAGGACAATTTTTATTACTTAAACCAAATATACATGAGAATTAACAAACTTATCGAAGTTCATGAGATAGATAAGAAAGTTAAAAATTTAGAAAAATCAGTTGAAATGCTCAAACCTAAAATTTTTTGGAAAGATAAAAACCAATTTATTCAACAAGCGCGAAAAGTGAATTTATCTTTATTAAAAAAAATTATTATTGAAATTAGCGATACAGAGATTTTAATGAAAAAAAATTCCTATATTAGAAGTGATTTGCTATTAAAAAAATTAATTATTTCTATAGGCGCTAAAATATCTAGTCACGCTTGAGTAATTTTGAAACAGCATCGAATTGATCTAAGTTTTTGTATTCGATTATAATTTTACCAGAATTATTTTTTTTATTAGAAATTGAAACCTTCAAACCAAGCTTATTTTCGATCTCATTTTGCTCTTGTATAATATTAGAGTCTTGAGGTGTTAATGATCTGTTTTTTGTTTTTTTTTGTTTAACCAAATTTTCTACTGTTCTTGCGCTCATTCTTTTTTTTAATATTTCTTCAGCAATACTCGATGCGTTAGGCATACCAACTAAAGGACGGGCCTGACCAGCTGAAATCATACCCTCCTCGATTAAACCTATTACATCAGCTGGTAAAGTTAACAATCTTAAAGTATTACTTATATGACTTCTGCTTTTAGACATCATGTTGGCTATCTTGTCTTGATCGTAACCAAATTCTTTTGTGAGCCTGTTGTAAGCTTTAGCTTCTTCAACTGCATTTAAGTTTTCTCTTTGTATATTTTCGACTATAGCAATTTCTAACGTTTGGTTGTCGCTTAAAGTTAAAATTACCACTGGAACTTTATGCAACCCAGCTTTCTGAGCAGCAAGCCAACGTCTTTCTCCTGCAACTATTTCATATTTACCGGGATCTCCTTTGTCTTCTCTAACGGCTATGGGCTGAATAACACCACTTTGTTTTATCGACTTTGCTAATTCATTTAATTTTTCTTCATCAAAATTAGTTCTAGGTTGATATTTATTTCTATTGAGTTCGCCTATAGACAAAAATTTTTGGTTGCTAATGTTTTCAGAATTTATATCAACTTTTTTTATATCACCAAATAAAGCTGAAAGACCTTTTCCTAAACCACGTTTATTCATGCCGCGCTCCCAATGTTTTCAGATTTTTGATTTAAAAATTCATCAGCTAGTGAAATATAAGATTTACTACCAGAGCAGTTTTTATCGTAAATTACACATGGCATTCCATGCGAGGGAGCTTCTGATAATCTGACGTTTCTTGGAATTACAGAGTCGTAAACTTTGTCTTTAAAAAAAGATCTTGCCTCTTTATCTACCTGACTCGATAATTTATTTCTTTTATCGAACATTGTTAAAAGTATGCCTCTGATTGATAAATTCGGATTAAGATTAATTTTGATTCTATCAATGGTTTTAACAAGCTGAGTAATTCCTTCTAATGCAAAAAATTCTGTTTGTAATGGAACCAAAATTTCATTTGCCGCTACCAAAGACATTATCGTAAGCAAGCTTAGTGACGGAGGACAATCAATAAAAATAATATCATAATTTTTTATGTCGTTTAGATTATTAGTTAAAATCTCTTTTAAAAGGTATGCTCTATTTGTGTCATTCGCTGTTTCAACTTCTAAACCAGATAAGTTAACATTAGACCCAATTAAGTCTAAACCGCTTATTGCTGAGGAGTTTATGCATTGAGAAAGTTTACGTTTGCCAATCAAAATACTATAAATATTACTAGCTTCATCGTTGTTAGATTTTCCAAGACCAGTCGTAGCATTTCCTTGGGGGTCTAAATCAATTACTAATATGTTTTTGCCTTTTTGAGCTAATGCAGCTGCTAAATTGATAACGGTAGTTGTTTTTCCTACTCCCCCTTTTTGATTAATAACTGATATAATTTTTTTACTCACATTAATAAACTTCGATAATAAGTATTTTTGAACTATTGTCGGTCACGCTATTATTTAGCTTATACTTGAAAGTAAAGTTCATTAAAGCTTTATTTACCTCGGCCTGTGCATCTTTTCCTTTTAAAATGATGATTTTATGAGGTTTTTTACAATTTTCACGTGAAATTTTTAAAATTTCCTCTAACTTGCGAAAAGCTCTGCAGACAATAATATCAGAATTGATTTTATTTGACCTTAAATCTCCCTCGATTACTTCACATTGATTAATATTAAGCTTTTTTACGGTTTCTCTTAAAAAATCACACTTAACACTGGATTTTTCATGTAATTTCACGTGAAAAGATTTGCTCTTATTTGCTATCGCCAAAATTAGACCGGGAAATCCTCCACCAGTACCGAAATCCGATAACGAACTACCTTCCTTGAATTTAAAAAAAGTCAATAACTGTGCGGAGTCTAGCACGTGTCTGTGCAATATGCTTTTTTCTGTCGATTTTGAAATCAAATTATATTTTTTGTTAAAATTTAAAAGTTCTCGACAAAATTTTCTTATCTTATCAATATCAGTTACACTGAAGTTATATGTATTTTTTAATTTGACCTTTATTTCTTCATTTGAGATCAAGCTGTGACCTTGAATTTCGACCTTTTAATATGACCCAGCAACAATATAGCAGCCGCTGGGGTAACACCATCTATTCTCAAAGCTTGACCCAACGTTTTTGGCTTTATTGTCTTAAGTTTTGATTTTATTTCATTGGATAAACCGCTTAAACTATCGTAATCTATTGACTCTGGTATACCTATCTTCTCATCTTTTTTAAAAGCTCGAATATCATGAGACTGCCTTTTCAAATATCCGGCATAGTGAGCATCAATTTCAACCTGATTATCAATAGGATGTCCATTTTGGGTTATTTCAGGCCAAATCGATCTAATTTGTTTCATAGTCACGCTACGCTGACCTAAAATATTAAATGCACTTCTTCTTACTCCATCTTTTGAAATTTTAATTGAGAATTTTTCAGCTGAGTTAGTAGTTAAGGTTCTAGATTTTAAATCGTCTATAACTTGAACTAATTTTTTTTGTTTATCAAAAAATAAATTCGCTCTTTTCGTTTTAACAATATTTTTTTTAATACCAATAGGGGTAAGTCTTTGATCAGCGTTATCAGCTCTAAGGGTTAATCTATACTCTGCTCTAGAGGTAAACATTCTATAAGGTTCTGTAACTCCTTTTGTGATCAAATCATCTATCATCACACCAATATAAGAATCCGACCTATCTAAAATAAATTCGTCTTTTCCAAAAACTTTTAATGCAGCGTTAATTCCAGCAATAAGACCTTGTGCTGCAGCTTCTTCATATCCAGTCGTTCCATTAATTTGTCCTGCTAAAAAAAGTGACTTAATTTTTTTAGTCTCCAAAGTGGCATTTAACTCTCTAGGATCGACATAATCATACTCTATAGCGTATCCTGCTCTTTTCATCTTTACTGACTCTAAACCCTTGATTTTGGCCAATATTTTGAGCTGTATCTCTTCAGGAAGAGACGTTGATATACCATTTGGGTAAACAGTGTTGTCCTTTAATCCTTCTGGTTCAAGAAATATTTGATGCTTATGTTTTTCTTTAAATTTAACAATCTTATCTTCTATTGAAGGACAGTATCTTGGACCAACCCCCTTTATGCTTCCTGAATACATCGCGCTTCTTTTAATGTTATCGCTTATGATCTTATGAACTTTCTCGTTAGTATAAGTCATTCCACATGAAATCTGCTTATTTATTAATTTAGTTGTTAAGAATGAAAAGAAAAAGGGATCTTCATCTGCTGGCTGCATTTCTAAATCATCGTAATTTATTGTTGATCCATCTAGTCTTGGAGGTGTACCTGTCTTAAGTCTACCAATTTTCATTTTAAATTTTGATAATTGTTCGCTTAATCCAGTTGATGGTTTCTCGTCATATCGACCTGCAGGGATTTGTGTCTCACCGATGTGTATTAATCCGTTTAGGAAAGTTCCAGTTGTAAGAATTAATTCTTTACATCTTATCTCTTTTCCACTTTGACATATAAATCCAATGATATGACTCTTCTTAAATAAAAATTTAACAACTGGATCAGCTTTTATTGTCAAACTTTTATAATTAAGTAAAATTTTTTGCATATACTTTTTATAGAGAGCTCTATCTGATTGAGTTCTAGGTCCTCTTACTGCTGGTCCTCTACTTCTATTCAATAATCTGAACTGAATGCCAGATTTGTCAGCTACAGTACCCATCACTCCGTCTAATGCATCTATCTCTCTCACAAGGTGACCTTTACCCAGTCCTCCTATCGCTGGATTACAAGACATTTCACCTATAGTTTCAATTTTATGAGTAAAAAGTGCAGTATTTACGCCCATTCTAGCTGACGCTGCAGCAGCCTCGCATCCTGCGTGTCCACCACCTATAACTACTACATCATAGCTTTCTTTAGTCATGTGGTGAATGTAACGCTCTAAATTAATAATACAAGAGCTATTTTATTTACCTATACAGAAGTCCTTAAATATAGATCCAAGTATTT
>MDTA01221483.1_pt1 | contig 13019 bp, 6 predicted proteins | sample 811151 | NCBI WGS metagenome assembly MDTA01 (sample SAMN05326648, study PRJNA326480) | marine metagenome | isolation source: seawater | place: Indian Ocean: South | collected 2010 | reverse complement strand
TCTCGCCGGAATCGGCCATGACCTCATCGGAAGCAGCGTTCTTGGTCTCGCCGGAATCGGCCATGACCTCATCGGAAGCAGCGTTCTTGGTCTCGCCGGAATCGGCCATGACCTCATCGGAAGCAGTGTGCTTGGTCTCGCCGGAATCGGCCAGGACCTCATCGGAAGCAACGTGCTTGGTCTCGCCGGAATCGGCCATGACCTCATCGGAAGCAGCGTGCTTGGTCTCGCCGGAATCGGCCATGTTCTCGTTGAAAGCAGTCTTGTCGATATCGCCAGAAGCCGCCGTGACCTTGCCCGAATCGGCCATGTTCTCGTTGGAAGCAGTGCATGCAGAAACGCTTGGTGTAACACCACCGTGAGTTGCACAGACGCGATCGATCTCTTCTTGTAGGCGAGTGTACCAGGCTTCATTGTACTTGTCATCGTAGCTCGCATTCTCCATCAATTTTTTCATCTTCGTCGTGTCGAACTTTATATTGAGCAGATTCTTGTCGCAGTCGTCCCGGGCTTGTTTCTGGATGTTCGTAAATGTATTCGGAGCACGGCGCACTCCATTTGGCTCGTCTTTCGCGGACAACTGCCGCTTCTTTATCGGCGGCATGCCTTGTGGCCCGGGTTCGCTTTGGTTTGCTTGCTGCTGTTCCTCTTTTTTATGGAACAGTAGCGAGATTCGCGTTATTTTTTATTGTAACATTTAGTCAACTTTGTACCATCATAAAGTTTTACAGCATTTTTTTGCTTTGTCAATTTTCCGCAAGAGAATATAGTACAAAGTTAAGTTATTTTGATGATGCACAAACAAAGCGAAATGACATCATAAAACAGATAACAAAACGCTTTCCTGTCAACGCGCAAATGAGATCACCCTCCGCCTTTCTCTTTGCCACCGCTACAGCCCCGCCGGCTGCATCTCTGGCAACCAATGCGTCCGATGCCGGAAATGTTCTGGTGCAAACTCGTGCCAGGATGGAATACAATATCAATCAAAAGAAGGACCGCCTTGCCAAAATCAAAGCCACCATCAAATTTTTTCTGTGCGTTCAGGAACTTTCTTCACCTGAAATGGAGCGTGACTTGAAACGAGTACTTTCTTTCAACGCGACGGAGAGTGACTTTCAATGCATGCACAGATGGTCGGACCAAATGCAACGCCTGATTCATCAGTATAGAATGAGTTTGAAAGAATGGATTGACTTTCATGATCAATATGAAGATAAGTACAACGAAGAACTGCAATCCGTTCTGTTCAATATGGCCAAGAAAGTGAATCAAGAGATCAAAAAGGAATCTGATGATCTATCTTTTCTTTGCGAGAATTCAGCCATCGAGGAAAACGATGAAAAGGCGAAGAGCAACATGATTTCAGGCGAGGAATCAAAGAAAATGTGTGCTTATCACCTTAAAGCTCATGGAAAAGGAATCCATTCGGATGAGGGTTTTGAACGCCATGATTTTTGATGACGACGATCAGTGGTCTTTGTCGGAAGACGGCTCTGAACTGCGCATTCAATTTGATTTTGGTATCATACTGACCAAGCCCAGAATGGACAATCGCGATGCTTCTCTGGCACATTACGAACGCAAAAAAACATTGTCGCAGGACGACCTTCTAACAGTTATGCGGAAAAGAATATCAATATGTATATTTGCACTTTTTGTGCCAGCAAAACTTGCCTACATTGTGCATAAGGGTGTCATTCTCACGAAGACTATGAGAATGCGACTTGCGCCATTTTTGGCAATGGGAATAGTCTTTATTAGTTCCTAGGACTAGAGGTGGTGATCTGGATTTTGATAACACAAGGACGAGCGGATGTTGATTCAATCTCGGCTTGTTTCTATTTCGTGTGTGCTGTTTAGCAAGATGGATCTCGCTGTTTTGAGTGACAGCGTATATGACATCCAGTGCTCTCGGATGTCTTGACAAATGACGCTCCATATTTGTTGCGCATTTTTTTTGAGTTGTTTAGGAATATACGTGAGACGATCACGAGTTTGCTGTAGTGATCGAACCTTGGACGCCTGGAACATCTTGTTTCTGCGTTCGTGCAAACGGCTCCAATCCTCGACCCTCGTCTTATTTGTCCTGGGTCGTGGTTGTTGCGAGCCTCCATTGAACGTGTGCTCACACGACACAGGGTTTCCATCTTCGTCGGACATGATTGACTTTGATATATTGTCTCTATGTCTTTTTCTCATGGAATATCAAGCCCCTTGTCGTCTGTATTTGTGACTTGAAATCTGCTGCTGTTTATATTTATATGAAGCAATAAACAAAGGAAATGACGCAAAGACCTAAGGTAAGTTGACACTGTTTACTTTGTGGAAGTGTGTCTCCTGTGAATGCGCGTTTAGTTTTCACTGGAAGCATTCTTTGCTGATGCGCCTTGAGATGTCTGTAGAAGTTTGATTGCCGTGGATGTTTGGCCAATGGTCTGGCTTTCCAAAAGCATTTGCATGGCCTTGGCATTGCACACAATTTGCCTGAGTTGAATGTTTTTGGTCGAAATACAGTAAAGAACGTGACGTATGACGTCTATTTGCTCAAAATCGTATGATCTGTGTTCAATTGAAGACGCACCACTGAGCTTCGCCTGTTTTGCGTGCCTTCTGCCGTGCATCATGTTGCAGAATTCCAGTGCCAATTTCAGAATCACAGACAGACTGTGCTTGTTGCAACACTCTTGAACATATTCAGCAAGAAGCTCCGTGTCCGACGTCTCCATTCTGTTACATATCACACACTGGCAAAAGATGTTTTCTGTGATTTGAGGCGTGCGCTCAACAATATCGTCAGACATGTGAAGGCGCGGTTAATGAGAGAAAGCTTTATATAGACAAACGCAGGGAATTCATCGTGTTTTGACAATGCGCTAGGTCTGTGGTCTTTTTGTTGGATTTCTTGTGACGGGTCAACTATCAAGTTGAAATGTGAAAAGGGGTATAGGCAGGTGTTTCATGTTTCACACTGACACTGGGTATAAAAAATACTGCTTGTTTTCAACTGTCGCATGAAGCTGTACGAGGTCCCTGGTGAGTTGGTGGTTGGCTCTCTGCGGCAGTCAGTGTTTGAATTGATGCACCATGGTGTTCCAAGATTGCCTATTAGCATGATCATGAGCGATTACGATCGTATCATCATTTGTCAGTCTAAAATAGAATCAAATGGCAACGCGCGCGTGGTCGGGATTCTGCCGGTGACGCAAAAGGATGATTGCAGTTTCATATCATTTGTGAAGGCAAGAAATTGTTTCTGTGGTAGCTTGTCTGTGGTGCTGGATGAGATGATCAACTTTCTGTTGACCGAAACCGACGCGAAGAGAAAGATTTGCTACACGAGCAGTGAGGAGGTAGAGTGGATCGTAACAAGTTTTGAAAAAAACGGGTTTGTTGCAGAGAAAAGTGGCAGCACAGCCGACGACGAGACACGCTGCTGGGTGAAGTTTGGAACGTAGACTACATCCTCGAAAAAACGCCGTCATCTCACGGCCTCGTTATTATCCCTCTGTACATGCGAAAATAAAATAACAAGGTAAATAAACGTAAATGACAACACAAAGTTGCACACGATACAACAGCCGACTTGACTTGATGTTGGTTTTTGACTGGGCGTGAGTTCCTTGGTCAGAATCATGTAAACAGTTTGCAAAATGGATCGGGCTTTATTATATATATAACAAGGTGTTTTGGGCTGTAGCGCGATGAGGGCATCAACGTGTGTCGCGTTGGCGCTTTTCAGTATCTTTTGTTTGTTTCCAACCATCTGCTTGGGTGAGGTGTTATCTCTGTCTGTGATACGAACGGGGTATGAGGCAAACAAGTATGAATTCAGCGTATGCAATTTGCACAGCGGTGGCGCGCGGATCAGGGTCTACGCCGCCGACAGCGTGCTTCAGCTCAAGAAGACAGGGGTAGCCCCGTTGCGTGTCTGGTTTACTGCGCCTAACTCCATTACGCGACACGTGGACATCACAACGTCGGTGGAGATGATGGTCTCTGAGTTCAACATCAACTTTGTGTTTGACTGGGTTCATCTTGAAGCGGCAGTGCTTGGCAATTATACGTGCACTAGCTGTGTAGACGGATTTTTTATTGATGGCAAGACAGGAAGCGGGCCGTGGAAATGTTCCCGCTGCCCTGGGCTCGGGTTGAGTGTGTCCGAGGTGTGCTCCGGCCAGTATTTGGGGGTTCCGCCGACCATGTGCCAGCATGCTGGTGGAGTTGTCCGAAAGAATATGCATTACATGCAGTGCCCACCCGTACCAGGCGATGAAAGCCTGTGGCTGTCCTGCGACGACAGCAAAAACGGGTGGGTGGTGACTAACGACACTGTGGTGCCCAGAAGTGCACAGGAATGCCGGCGGCTGGGCATTTGCAGTGCCAGGGGCACTTATCGCGATAGGCGAATTCACGGTGAAAACTGCATAGCATGCCATGACGAAGGGTTGTATGGGATGCGGGGTCGGGCAAAGCAAGACAGTGGTGTGGTAGGCGTTGTCGGGTGGGACAAAAATGCAACCTGTGAATGTGCACCCGGACATTACTATGATATGGACGCTGGTGTATGTGTCTTGTGTGGGCCTGGCTTCTACTCGCCACGCGGAAACCTGAACTCTTCGTGTTTGAAATGCAATCAGTGCAACTCCTTTTATGACTATGGATCCACGTCTTGCAAACCGTGCCCGCGCGAATCATACTGGTCTGCGCAACTCAAGGCCTGTCACTCGTGCCCGCAAACGCAGGTTGCCTTGCTGAAGAATAAGGACTTTAAGGCAGACTGGGCGGGTTTTGATCGTGAAACCAGGTACATCAACCTGAGTCGGTGTGAAGACGCTGTGTACAGGGCCAACTGCCATACGCCGGATTCCATCACAAGTGTGCGTTTGAAATGTCCACCGGGGCACGAAAGTGTGTTGTACAGCGAAACGGCAGACAGTGCGTGTAGACCCTGTGAGAAAGGGACGTATAATGCAGTGGCGTCGATGACAGCGCGGTGTACAAGGCACCAGGTGTGCAGCGGCGAGAAATATGTGCAGGCTGCATCCAGCACAACAATCTCAGACGTGGAATGTCAAACTGAAAATTTGACGGAGGTGCTAGCAGAGTACCCTTTGTTCGTCCCGGGTTCCTACCATCTAGAGGCCAAACAAAGTTTTGTATACGCAGGTGTCAGCTCGCCGACCTTGTTTTTGAGGTGGAATTTCACAACAACAATCACGTGGCCTTTTGGCGCGGACGTACATGTTTATCAGGATTCTGGGTTTTCGCAAGTTTTTCCAGGTGCAAAGGTGGACGTGAAAAATGGCGAAACGCGGATTACGATCACGAGAGACGACCCCGAGGACTTGGAATTGTATTATCGCAGCAATGATGCCCTCTACCTAGGCAGTGGAAAAATGGTCAGCGTACGGGTTGTCGGGGAACCTGCTGCAAAGCCGGTCCTTCTTTCCTATCACGACCACCGCCTGGCATCATTTTCACAGATGACTCGCGTAAATTGCACGCGGCATGCAAATTTCACCAAGAAGGAGCTGATGAAAGACGAGCTCCTGCAGTCTTGGACGGGCCTGCATGTGAAACTGCCCTTTGTCGGAGTAGCACCCTGTATTTTTTCGTGTCGTGACGGATCCGAAAAAACAGAGACTGGTTGTGTGGAATGTGAGGCAGGGTCATACTCCTCCGTTGAGACGCATGGCAAGTGCAGATTGTGTGGCAAGGGAACATATCAACCGGACCCTGGGAAAGCGGACTGCATTGCATGCAATGCTACCTCGTATTCCGATGCAAACGGAAGCACGTCGTGCAAGCCGTTTTGTTTGAAAGGACTGGCAGAAAATTGTGCCATCACTGGATGCCATCCTGCCACCTCATTTTTGCTCCATCCCAACGAGTCGTTGCACCATGAGCGAAATTGCCAAGCGTGTCCTTCATCAACAATCGTGACCGGTCGGCAAGAATGGACACGGTACGGGGTCGGGCATTGTTACGAGGCAATATCTCGGTGTAATGATTCTAAGCTTGAAAACAACCAAACATGTAAGCCGGATTGCCGGCCGGGTTTTTTTGCTGAATATTTGCATTCGCTGTCCTCTTGGAATTGTAGTGCATGTCGTAAAGAAATCTCTTGCCGACCTGGACAGTATTTGGATGAGGATTCATGCACCGAGAATCACAATTACATGTGCAGGGAATGTGAGAAAAGATTCAAGCCGTTTGTCCGTAGTGCTGGATCCGAATTGGACGCATACCCCTCTGAGGCGTGTACTCAGGATTTTGTCTGTCGACAACCAGGTCTAGCGCTGATGGACTCCAAGAAACCTTTGTATTTTAAGAAGACGACGGAGGTCAGTTTTATAAACAAGTACTGGCAGGACTTGGAGGACGACGTGTGCATAGCCTCTGATCAAGAGGAGCTTTCCTGTTCCAACAAGCACCACCTTCACTTGGAGTGTCGACGTCTGAATTTGAATTTTTTTGATCCCTTGTTTCAACCTCATGATTATCCCGAGACTGGAAACAAGACGTATTTGTTTTTGACGTGTGTGCCAGACGGCACTGTATGCACAGAAAGTATTGGATGTATCATGGGTCCGAACGACGTTCTGGCCCTCGGTGAAAACTGCTCTCGTTACCTCAGACCTTCTACCCGGCGGCGCCTGTTGCAAGATTCAGAGCAGCAGTGCCCGCAGGAATTCTACTATGACGGTAGTAAATGTAAAAGTTGCCCCGAGAACAAAATACGACAACTGGAGGATCCGGCTCGAGAGGAATATTGCAAATGCAAGGCGGGTTATCGACCAGACGAGGCCGGGACCCAGAAATGTGTGCCTTGCCAGTCAGGCGAGGGCCATTTTTGCCCTGGACACGGAGCAGAAATTTGTAGTGACCAGCACATGTCAGGTGGACCAAACGAGACTTGTCCCTGTCCATCGGGCACTTACACGACCTTTGATTTCGCTCGGGAGCTCATAGATTGTATTGCTCAAAAGGGCAAATATTTGGTTGGAAACGACACTATGGATTGCCCGGTGTACGGGAAGGAGGACCTGACAGAATTCAGGCGACAGAGTGCAACGATTCTCACGCCGTGTTTCTCCGAGTGCAAGGCAGAGCGTTACGCCACTGACGTCAGCGTACTGGCGCAGCTTGGAAACGCCACCTGCGACTGCGACCGCCGTTTGTTTCGACGGTGGCACGAAGATGAGAAAACCTGCCTATGCGACGATGGGTTTTTTCTAAATGATGATATTGATGAGTGCCAGGTCTGCTTGGACAACCACTACTGTGTGTTTGGTGAGAAAATAAAGAAATGTAGCGCTGGAATGATTTCCAAGGCAGGCTCAAAGAAGAGCACTGACTGTCAATGCGATAAAGGTATGTACATCTTCGAAGACACCACCTGTCTGCCCTGTGAAAACAACAATTATTGCCCCACGGGAAAAAACCGCACGCTGTGTGTCGATGAAGACGTTTCAAAACGGTTTGCTTGTCAGTCTAAGAGACTATGGCAGGGCAGTGTTTGCCCCCCAGGGGAGTTTTTTGAAGACAGCATCAAAGACTTTACAACGACTGTCACCATGAGCATGTGTACGAATGGGCTTGACATCGACGTCGATAAGACGCGGGAGAAAGCAAAATTGTTTATCAACTACATTCAATGGGAGGACGCGGCACAGGAATATCAGACGTTGATCATAAACATACGAAATATTCCAGGGATTGGGTCGGACCAATTCAACGAAATGATTGATTACTTTGAAAGTAGCAGTAATGAGGCGATAAAGGCGTACGGTTTCAACATGCGGTATTTTGGGCTCATGGCCGCCACCTTCCAGCTGTTTTGCCAACACCAGCCTGTCATGGTAGTAGCTCACAACGCCGCGCCAATAATGAACGAGAGCAGTGTGCAATGTGCTCATGCAGTCGCAGATTTGCACAAAAAACATTTCGTGAGTACAACCGCGACGATTGCACAAATTACCGAAATTGGACAAAGGAATGTATACGACTTGGTATCCGTATATGGGTCTATCGATGTCTTCAACAACATTTACACCAAACCCATCGCACATGTGACCTATAACACCTATTTGGACTGTGAGGCTAAGGCCGGGGTGCGCGAATACGCCTCGTCGGAATTAGAGGTGTGCCATGGAAGCTGTCGCGAGGTTGGTGCAATTTTGAATGTCATACATAGAGCCGTGTTTGAGGACAGGAGCAAAAAGAGAACACTGAACTGGGATGCGCCTACGCAATACTCGCTTTCCAAGTATTGGGGTGACGCCGCAGAGGTGTACGGGTGGTACGAATTTTCCGCGAGTACACGGGACATTTGGTTTATCTTCAAAATGTACAGGCTTGGCCTTCTCACAAACGAGAAAAAGATTTTGGTGCCTAGCGTCATCGGCGAAAATCAACACGCCATCTTTGTGATACCACTGCGCACGTGGAGGTTTTGGCCAGCAGCCGATGTTGGGGTTGTCATGGGTGTGTGTGAATGCACGCAAGGGGCTTGCAGTTTGCACTTGAAACGAATCGATGTATTAACACGGAAAATGCATGACACTTTTTTGCGTGTCTCGAATATGAAAGAAGTCTGTGAGCTAAATGTGGACACTCGCTCTACCGTCAAAGCCTTTTTTCATCTGAATCACATGACGATTTTGGCAATGAATGGCGCTGTCAACCGCAAATACGAGTTGCTGCTCTCAAGCGATACGGAAGAGGTAACCAATATCAATCAAGATGTTGTCGGCAAGCGCAATTGCGAGGGTTGTGGGGCAGCAGAGGCTCACATGCCAGATTTACAAGACTGTAAAAATCCCAGACAATGTAGTACAAAAGATGTGCATGCGATTGAGTTTGTCACGAATTGTGTGCAGGCTTCTGAAGAATCAAACCTCTTGTGCCGTCCGAGGGCGTTTCTGCTTTTGTCGGAGAACGTCGAGGGCACCAGTTCCGAGGCTGTTTGGACCATGTCCACCATCAGAAGTAAGACCGTAGTGGTTGACAACGGTAAGGAATTGCAGCGCCGCATTTTGTTTGACGCCCGTGGACTGGCCCAACGGCTTCGAGATAGCAATGCGTACATGTCTCTGTTTGTGCGAGACAAGTTTTGCACAGAGAAAAAATGCAAGGACGCGGAAATGCGTCACTTTGCCGTCGTGTCCACGTCCAATTTCAACGGGTGGAGCAATAATGCAGGAGACGACGACGATTTTGTGCAACCGATTGACCTGGTCGTGGCTTTGACAGCAAAGGACGAGGGAGAGACATCCGGTCTCCTCGTGTTGGTGTCAGTCAACTTCACTGGGATACAGGAGGCTCGGGTGTTGACTCCGTTTTTTCTGGAATCTAAAATGCAGTCGCTTTGGGCAACTATGGCATTGACAGCAGTTGACAGTGGCTACAAAAATTTGCTCGGTGTCAAGAGCCGAATTGTCATCACCAACCAGGATCAAAACATGATCTTCTTTGATTTCAAATGTCCGAGCTGCGACGCTTTGTCAGACTCAGCCTTCAGTGTCAGTGAGTTTTTCTGTTCGTGTGCAGCAGGGTATGCCCCCGTCTTAGCACCATGCGCAGGGCTGAACTGTCATGAGAACAGCATGGGCGTCCTTCTCCCAGCCGATACAAGTGTAAGCGGCATACGAGGCAGTGACCCCTCTATCCCAAAAGCAGATGCCTACATTAATAGGTGCGAGGCGTGCGGGGGCGCACTGTTTTGCGTCGACGGCACGGCCAGCGGAGTCTCCTTGTGTCCAAGTGGGACCTATGCCCCGAGCCCAGACAGCTCGTTAAAGGAAAGCTGCTACTGCGACAACGGCACTGCACCACAGTCCAGGCTTGCCCTCACAAACACAGAAACCTGTGAGACGTGCCAGGAGAATGAAATTTGCAATGCGCTGACCAATACTAAACACAAAGCAATCACCTGCTTAGACTATTCCGCGCTGACGCTTTCGAGCAGGACGCAGATCACGAAAACAACAACGTACGAGTGCGCCTGTATCAATGGATTCTATTCGATTGCGGAGCAGGTCGAAACTCGAGAACTTAGTTTGAGCAAGTGGGTTGGAGATTTTCAATGGAACGAACTGCCGCTTTCTGGTCTCGAAGATGGTGGACGCTCACGCGTCTTTTCCCTCAAACGCCACCTGTGTCAACGCTGTCCGGCAAATTTTTTTTGCGTCAACAACACCAAACACGCTTGTCCCCCGCTATCCGTGGCCGTGGAAGGAAGCTCGTCCCCCACTCACTGCGTTTGTCCACGGAATTACCACATGAACGGCGATTTGACTGAATGCATACACTGCCTCGGCACGGAAAACATTTGCTTAAACAACCAAAAATTTTCCTGCCGCGATGCACAGGCACGCGCGGGGCTGATGCATGACTTGTGCCCGTGTAACGAAACGGGGTTTTATCGCGTCGCTACACAGGGATGCAGGATATGTCTTCAAAACCATTATTGTCCTCCTACACACACAGACGCACTGATCGCCAACGAGCCCGTGCGCTGCCCGTTGCACAGCAAGTCCCCGCCTGGCAGTTACGCAATCAGTAATTGCACGTGTAGAGAAAACCAATACAAAAGGGCGGTGGGCACGGGTTCCAGGAATTTCACCTGTGAATCATGTCCTCCTCAGCACCGGTGCAACGGCTCGTTTGCTGAAAAATGCAGAGACCAAAACTGCAACGACGATGAATGCGTCCTGAAAGCCCCGTTGCCGCAGCACGAGCCCTGTAGCGCCGGCTTTGTGCCACTGCGCGCTGTGCTGGCTAACTGGACGCTGTACAAGCGCGGGTTTCTGTTTGACGATCATCCACTTTCAGCGGACTACCGTACAGCGCACAGGCAATACGAGCATTACATTGAACAAGAGACTGAAGAAACCAGATGTATGCTTTGCCCTCCAGGCCTGTGTTGCACTGCTGGAATGATTTCCCAGTGCTCAACCAAACTGTCGCAATTCTTGACTGTGCCGATGGGAGCGCGTGACAGAAGTATACACTTGTCCAATTGTCCCGCCGCACAAAACACCACCCAACGGCGGGAGCGGGCCAGAGTCGGGCTGTCGGCATGCTTTGAAAACGCGCAAATGTGGTCCCTGGGAACAAAACCGCCGCAGTATCAAGACGCGCTTCAGATATACCCTGCAGGAGCAATTTATTTTGAAAATGACAACGCCAAGTTGGACGACCGCATATGGAAGTACTTTATTATGGCTAAGCTGACAGAGTTTCACGATGCAACGTACACGTTTGCAAAAGCTGACATTTATCAGGCGGGGCTGCTGAGCGGGGCGCGCCTTGTAATTTCAGAAATTGATATTGCCCGCGTCCTGCTGTCGATGTACCACCGATTGGGTGACAAGCAGGTGCAGCAACTGTTTCACAATCTCACATTGGTGGATGCAGGGACCGGTGTGGCGTTTGACGCTTTGATGCCCTGTGTCTGGGCCATCGCAGTAAACTCGGCAGAGCTGTACTTCCCAGATGGTACAGAGGACGGCAAACACTACGGCGAAGCCGTGGTGCTCGTAAACGGTGTGGTGAAATCAATCACAGCGTTAGAGATCGTGCATAAAACCGCAAAGATTGTCTTGCACGCCTGGAACAAGTGCCAGTTTCACACCAGGCTTGTTTCTGACGTCCCTAGGGTTGTTTTTGCGACACACTTTGACGAAATCAAGCACGGCGCTGCTTCTTTTTTTTCTGGCACGGGGGTCCCTGACTTGCTGTTTACGCACAGACAGGTGTGCGCGTGGTCGAATGAAGAGGAGGCCACGTGTCGCGCTCCTTTCAACGGCGTCGCGGTGAGCCATGTGGAAAAAATACCGAGTAAAATAACAATTTCGTTTGAAATTAATGCACTCAACAAAGAAGAGCTTGCATTATTCCACGAGTTGGACCTTGGTGGTGACCTGGCCCATCGCGATTTGTCGCAGGAGTGCCCCAAGGCTATGGTGCCCAAGAGTGGGCCTGGACAGACAGTCAAAACGTGCCAAATTTGCAGTCGGGATAACGTGTATCGCGATGTTTATTTTGATTTTGATTCGGGTAAGTGCGAACTTTGTCACACTGCCAGTATCTTTGACTGTTCAATGCTGGGGAAAACTACGCCCACGCTGTGCTCATTCACTCGCGACGGCGGTTGCGCGTAACAATGCCTTTTGATTTCAATGACACATGCTTTGCACGTGGGGCTGGTGGCACTTTCGAATTCTTTTTGCTTTTGAGGTCGACGCGGACTCTAAGATGAGACGGTGCTCCATGGGTTTCTTGTAGCAATCGCCGGCAACGTAGACAAGCACAGCTCATAGTAAAAGCACAGAATGATATCTTTATATATACCCAAAACTCTACTTCGCACCGGCAATCTCTTTCGCAATTTGCACTGAGTCGTAATAAATTTTCTCGTGCCTATATCCACATTTGCCATCGCATGCCGATGGGCAGTCAAAAAAGAGGTTGATGATTTTGAGAGCAAATGTCGGCATCGCACTTTTGGCCTGCGCAATCTGTTCGCTGACGGCTTGAAGAATAAGAGGGTACCGCTCCTTTTTCAACAGGGGCGTCGTCGACGGTTTTGATGGTGCCGTGAAGGCATCCAGGTTGATACGAATGACCACGCATGGCCTCTGTATCGTGCGCGCCCAGAATACCATCTCATTGATCCGGCCAAGCTCACACACATAGGCTCCGTTTTTCAGGTGCTGGAATTCGTCAACTTCCACCCAAATGTCCAGGTGCTCCTGGTGGTCGTGTAAGATCTGAAAATCGGGCCGCTTCCGACTCCCGTCGCAGACGCTGTCTGCTTGCAAAACGCCTTGGTCATGCACAATTTGCGTTGAACTGCCAGCAATGTGGTCTTGTAATAGGGACTTGACTGCCTCCTCCTTTTTCTTTCTGACTTCCTGGAGCTGAATTTGGCGAGACGCCTTAATGCTACCTTTTTGTTGTAATAGTTTTAGAATGTCTGCAATGTTACGTGTTGTGGTGAGTCTGATTGT
>MDTA01112795.1_pt1 | contig 13021 bp, 13 predicted proteins | sample 811151 | NCBI WGS metagenome assembly MDTA01 (sample SAMN05326648, study PRJNA326480) | marine metagenome | isolation source: seawater | place: Indian Ocean: South | collected 2010 | reverse complement strand
TCATTTATTGGGAGATTTAGAAGTAACAAATAATGATCACTATTTACAAGGTATGACAAAAGGTACATTCCTACGAAAATTATGACAACTGACATAATCATCGATTTGATAATATGATTATGCTTATAGTGCCCAATTTCATGAGCTAAAACAGCTTTAATTTCTTTAGGGTTGAGTAGTTCAATAAGAGTATCATAAAAAACTATTCTTCTATTATTTTTAAATCCTGTAAAGTATGCATTAGGATGTTTTGTTCTTTTAGATTTATCCATAATATATAGATTTTTAATACTAAAATTTGTTTGATTTGATAAATCTTCAATTTCACACTTTATATTCTCGTCTTCTAAATTATCAAATTTATTAAATAGAGGTGATATATATGAAGGATATATGTAAACACTAACAATAATTATTGCAAATATTGTTGAGGCCATAAGAAACCACCATGTACTCTCGAAGGAAATAATATAGAAAAATATCGAACTACCCAGCCATATCAATGCTAAGGACATAACAATGGAGATTAAATTGTCTCTAAAAAATAATTTTTTAGAACTTGTATTAAATCCATATTTTTCTTCGATAACAAAAGTTGTTATAAATGATAATGGGAGTAAAGATAGATGGATAATAATGTATGTCATTAAAATAATCGATAAATTAACAAGATATTCACTACTAAATAGTTCTTGCATGAGAACATTCATGTTATTAATAAACCCTCCAAATAGAAAATAGATTAATAAACCAACATAAATAACATTCCTAAGAATTGATATTTTAAGCTTTGCGATATTATACTGTCTTGACTTAAGTTCATCGATAGAATTTATACCAAGCAGTTTCGCAGCTTCTTTGTCAACTGAAACAGTCCTCACAGTATAGATCTGCATACAGTCAAGAGATAATCTCGCGATTAGATAAATTATAACTATAAAAAATACTTCACTCATAAATATTGTGGTTTTACATTACTTTCTAATTATACTAACCTTAGCTCATGAAAGATAGAAGCAACATGATTTGGATTGATCTTGAAATGACGGGATTGGATACACAGAGGGACTATATAATTGAAATCGCTTCAATCGTTACAGATAAAAATCTAAATATTCTTGAGGAAGGTCCTAATTTAGTTATCACACAACCTGATGAGGTCATGAATTCTATGGACCAGTGGAATACAAATCATCATACAAATAGTGGCCTTGTTCAAAAGGTTAGAGAGAGCAACATTACAGAGTCCATGGCTGAAAAACAAACAATCGATTTCCTTTCTAAATATATTATCAAAGGAGCATCACCGCTATGTGGAAATACGATTTGTCAGGATAGAAGATTTCTTGCACGCTGTATGCCTGATTTAGAGTCTTTTTGTCATTATAGAAGTATAGATGTAAGTTCAATTCGAGAGCTTGGTAAGAGGTGGTTTTTTGAAGACATAGATAATTTTCAGAAAAATTCGAATCACAGGGCTTTAGATGATATAAGAGATTCGATTGATGAGTTGCGTTATTATCGTAAAACTATATTTAAACTTTAGAGACTAATTTCATAAAAAAATCTTGTTTTGAATTTTTAAGTTTTGTTGGTTTATCAAATTTATTCGTCATGTACGGATAGTCTTTGTTATAGTGCAATCCTCGACTTTCTTTTCTACTCATTGCAGATTTTGTTATTACAGTAGCAACATCTATAATATTTCTCAGTTCTAGTAAGTCAGCATTTATATGATGATTATGATAAAATTCATTTATCTCAGAGTGAATAATATCTATACGCTCTCGTGCATAAGCAAGCATCCTGTCTGATCGAATTATTCCTACATAGTCCCACATAATTTTCCTAAGCTCTCCCCAGTTGTGAGATATAAGAATGTTTTCTTCTGTTGGCTCTGTAACATAGCTGTCATCCCAAATTGGTAAATCTCTATCATTTTTAAATTTATTTTTCTTCTCAACAATTTTATTACAACACTTCATTGCCATCACGGAGCATTCTAATAGTGAATTACTAGCTAATCTATTTGCACCGTGAAAGCCAGTATGGGCAACTTCACCAATTGCATATACATTTACACAATCAGTTTCCCCAGAAATATTAGTTTCTATTCCTCCACATGTATAATGTGCAGCAGGCACCACAGGAATAGCCTGTTCTGTAATATCTATGCCTAGCATGAGACATCTCTTATAAATGTTTGGGAACCTAGATAAAATATAACTTTTATCTTTGAAAGAAATATCAAGATTTACATGATCAAAATTATTATTTTTCATTTCAGAATCTATCGCCCTTGCAACGATATCCCTTGGAGCAAGCTCAAGACGATTATCGTATTTATCCATGAAACAATTACCGTTTAGATCCTTTAATTTAGCTCCTTCGCCTCTCAATGATTCTGATATAAGAAAACTTTTTTCAGTAGGATGATATAAACATGTTGGATGAAACTGAATAAACTCCATATTAGAAATAGTACACCCAAACCTCCATGCCATAGCAATACCGTCTCCAGTTGATGTGTCAGGATTTGTAGTATACTGATAAACCTTGCTTGCTCCTCCTGATGCTATTATTATTATTTGAGATTTAATTGTCGTAACATCATTACTAATTCTGTTAAATGCATAAAGCCCCTCGCAATAGTTTTCTTTTTTGCCAATTAAATCTATAGCCATCAAATTTTCTTTGATTGTAATATTTTTTATGCTGTTGGCTTGTCTCAATAGAGCACTGTGTATTTCTTCACCAGTATTGTCATTATGGTATATAATTCTTCGATGTGAATGCCCACCCTCTAGAGTCTGATCGTATGCATCTCCCTTTTTATTGAACTTAACTCCATACTCAGACAGCAAATCTATACTTTTTTTACCTTGTTTGACAATCTCTTGAACCGAATTTACATCACAAATGGCGTGGCCATTTTCTAATGTATCTTCAACATGATTATTTATATGGTCTTTGTCATCTACAACAGCTGCAATGCCACCTTGCGCCCAAGCAGTTGAACATTGTTTAAGATTAGATTTACTCAAAATTGTTACTGTAAATGTCTTAGACAGTTCAATTGCAGTGAGAAGCCCTGATATTCCAGCACCTACTATTAGAACTTCAGTATTAAGTCTTTCAGACATATACTATAAAGTACCACATTGAAAAGCGACAACAAATATGAATATTGAAGATGATGATATAATAATTCAGAGATGTTTATCAGGAGATATAGATGTATTTAAACATCTTGTTAATAAATATCAGTTAAGAATTATTAATACCTGTTATAAGTATACTAAAAATATCATTGATGCTGAGGATGTCGCTCAAGAAGTTTTTTTAAAAGCATATCTTAATCTTAAAAGCTTTAATTTTGATAGTAAATTTTACTCATGGTTATATAGAATTGCTGTAAATACGAGCTTAAATTACATAAATTCCAAAGAAAAAAGACGTGAAAAAGAAACTATTTCAGAAGAATCTTGTCATATGAGTGATAGTTCGTCTTCTAGCGATCCTAGGGACTACTATCAGTTAACGCAGTTGATAAATAAAGTGCAACCATTAATTGATAATTTGCCGAACGAACTAAAAACTTTAATAGAATTATATGAAATTTACGATTATACATATGAGGAAATATCCAATAAACTTTCAATACCAATTGGAACTGTTCGCTCGAGGTTGCACAGAGCAAGGAATATGTTAATCTCTGACTTTAAAGAGATATCTGATGAATGAAGATTATAAAATATTTGGCAAGATAATTAGTTGTCTGAGAAAAGATTACCCTCCAGTGGTATCACGTAACTTCACAGATGAGGTAATGCGGAAAGTTAATTTATCTAGCATGCATTCATTTAAGCAAAGATCAAATAACTATCTTAATGTGGCTGCATCAATCATATTTGCAGTTGTCACATCATATACTCTAGTTTACTTCAACTCATCAAATGAAAATTTAGTATCAAATGAATTATCTCAACCCGAAAAAATTAAAGATAACTTAATTCAGAAAGTTATAGACAAAGACGCATGTAAGAATAATGATAAATTGGAATCAGAAGACAATGCTTGCAAATAGGCTTCCTCAGCATTTATTAAATATATTGTTTCTGCTGACACTTTTTACTAACTCTGCAATTTCTGCATCATATCCAGATTTCACAGGTATAGTCGAAAAAAATATGCCTGCAGTTGTAATTGTTAACGCTACTAGATCTATTAGTAATGCAAATAAGGAAAATCAATTTCAGACACCTCCAGGAATGCCTGATGAGTTTAATGATCTATTTAAAAAATTCTTTGATGAAAACCAAAGAAGTCCTGAGAGAAGAGCACCTAGTTCTGGTTCCGGTTTTATCTTATCGACAGATGGATATATTATGACCAATCATCATGTTGTAAATGGTGCGGATAAGATTTTAATTCTTACGAACGATCAGTCATCTTATGAAGCAGAGTTGATTGGCTCTGATAAAAGGAGTGATCTTGCTTTACTTAAAATAGATGCTAAGAATTTACCTACTGTTAAAATTGCATCTGGAGATAATGTGAAATTAGGAGAATGGGTATTAGCAATTGGATCACCATTTGGATTCAATCAAACAGTAACAGCTGGTATCGTCAGTGGTAAGCAAAGAAAGTTGGCTGGTGATAATTATGTTCCATATATTCAAACTGATGTGGCTATAAACCCCGGTAACTCTGGCGGTCCTCTTTTCAACCTTTCAGGGGAAGTGATAGGTGTTAATGCACAAATATACAGTAGAACAGGCGGGTTTATGGGAGTGTCATTCGCTATCCCATCTGATACTGTGAATGATGTCTACTATCAACTTAAAACAAAAGGAAAGGTTAGTCGTGGATGGTTAGGTGTCTATATCCAAGAAATAGACGATAATTTAGCAAAAAGTTTTGGAATGAAGAAAGCTAGTGGGGCACTTGTAAGTAAAGTTCTTCCGAACAGCCCAGCCGAGAAAGCTAAAATTCAACAAGGAGATGTAATACTTAAATTTGATAATCAAGATGTTCGTAAATCTACAGATCTTCCTCTCATCGTTGGACAGTCTAAAGTAGGTAAATCATTCAAAGTAAAAATTATTCGTAACAAGATGATTATCAATTTATCAGTACGTCTCGAGGAATTGCCATCAGAGGATAAAATAGCATCAATTGGATCTAATAATAAAAAGATAATTTCAGATGCTATATCTGGCATTACAGTTCGAGATCTCTCTCTAGAAGATAAAAAAAATTATAAGATATCAAATGGCGTCTTAGTGACGAATATAAACGAGGGTATTAACAATAATTATGATCTTAAATTGAATGATATTATCACCAAAGTAAATAATCGTATTATTAACAACTCTGATGATTTTTCTAGTGTATTGAACTCAGTAAAAAATAACTCATATGTTAACCTGCTAGTTTATAGACAAACTAATCCTTTATTTATAGCATTAAAAATATCTAAATAAATTTGATGTTTCAAGCCTCTATTATATTATAGAGCAATATGAATATCAGGAATATCGCCATCGTTGCACACATAGATCATGGAAAATCAACTCTAGCTGATCGACTTATTGAGAAGTTTGGAAATATTAGTTCAAGGAATATGAAAGATCAAGTTTTAGATTCAATGGATCTAGAACGTGAGCGCGGAATCACTATTAAAGCTCAAACAGTTAGTCTAAATGTAATGCATGCAGGCAATAATTATAATATAAATATTATTGATACGCCCGGTCATGTAGATTTTTCATATGAAGTGTCAAGATCTTTATCTGCCTGCGATGGAGTACTTTTACTTGTTGACGCTACTCAAGGATTGGAAGCCCAGACTATTGCTCACTACAACGTAGCAAGCGAGTTGGATTTAAAAATTATCCCTGTTATAAATAAAATTGATTTGCCTTCTGCAGATGTCGATTCTGTATCAAGAGATTTATCTGAATTGCTTAGTATAGATGAATCTAAAATTGTAAAAGTAAGTGCGAAATCTGGTATCGGAATTGACACGATAATATCAAGAATCATTGAGGATATACCTGAGCCTAAGGGTGAACTAGAAAAGCCACTTAATGCATTTATAATTGATTCATGGTTTGATAATTACCTTGGAGTAGTTGTTTTAATCAAAATTGTTAATGGAGTTATAAAAATAAAAGATAAGATAAAAATCTTATCTAATCAAAGAGAATTTATTGTTGATAAACTAGGTACTTTTAATCCTGAAATGAATAATTCACCATCTTTAAGTTCGGGTATGGTTGGATTTATGATCGCATCAATAAAAACATTAGATTCAGCTCCAGTTGGAGATACTATAGCTTTGTCAAAGGATGATAATGCCAAACCCTTACCTGGATTTAAAAAAATTCAACCAAGGGTATACTCTGGTTTTTATCCTGTTGATACTAAAGATTATCAAGAGTCAAAAAAAGCTTTGGATAAACTATCACTTAATGACAGCTCATTCACATATGAACCTGAAAGCTCTCAATCATTAGGACATGGGTTTAGGTGCGGCTTTCTTGGTTTGCTTCATATGGAAATAATTAGAGAGAGAGTGCAGCGAGAGTATAATCTTGAATTTTTAATGACTGTCCCATCTGTTACATATCGTATAGAGGATAAAAAAAGACAAATATTTGATATCAATAAACCAAGCGATTTGCCTGACGACAGTAATATAAAATGTTATTACGAACCAATAGCTTTGATATCTATTGTTACACCATCACAATATTTAGGTTCAGTTATTGAACTTTGTACATCCAAAAGAGGTGAACAGAAAGATTTGATCTATAGAACAAATATGGTTGAAATACGTTATGAAATACCACTTTCAGAGATAATATATGACTTCTTTGATATCTTAAAGTCGGCATCAAAAGGGTATGCGTCATATGATTACGATATAATTGATTACAGGGAAAGCAAAATGATAAGGCTTGATATATTAGTAAATAAAAAGAGAGTAGATGCTTTATCTCAGATACTACACAAAGATAACTCTTATCGCCGATCAAAAGAGTTAATTGAGAATTTAAAAAAATTGATACCAAGACAAAACTTTGAAATTACAATACAAGGGTGTATTGGATCAAAAGTACTATCGTCAACTTCAATAAGAGGTTACAGAAAAGACGTTACTGCAAAACTTTATGGTGGCGATGTTACACGTAAAATGAAACTTTTAAAAAAACAAAAAGAAGGAAAGAAAAAAATGAAAAAAATAGGAAATGTAGAAATACCTCGAGAAGCTTTTTATAAATTTCTCTCAACGACAGAATAATATCATGGATTTTACATTTATATTGGTAGTCGCAACGATTTTAACAGGTATATTTAGTCTCATAAGAAGTAATTCATCAATTTTTAGTAATATTAGAGAACTTTCTGCATCTATATTTCCAGTGCTACTTTTTGTTCTTGTTATAAGGTCATTCTTTTTTGAGCCGTACAAAATTCCCTCAGGATCAATGATTCCAACTTTAATGATAGGTGATTTTATACTAGTTGATAAAAATATATATGGATATAAGTTGCCTTTATCAAATATTACATTAATTGAAAATCAGGATCCAAAACGCGGTGATGTAGTTGTATTTAAATATCCTGAAAACATGAAAATTAATTATATTAAAAGAGTTATTGCATTGCCAGGTGACACTGTTATCTATAAGAACAAGAGATTATTTATTAACAACAATGAATACACTCTCACAAAATTTCCTCATTCATTTGATCCTGTAGAAATTGCTGATGGAGAAGTTTACAGAGAGAATAATTCCGAAAAGGAATATCTGATACTAAACCAGACACAGTCTCCATTTAATTTTAAGTATACAGTTCCTAGTGATACATTTTTTGTTATGGGCGACAATAGAGATAATTCAAATGATAGTAGATTTTGGGGACCAGTACCAAGAGAAAATCTAGTTGGAAAAGCATTTTATATTTGGATGTTTTGGAATTCAGACAGTTACTATAGCTTTTTTGATAGAGTAGGAACTTCAATTGAATAAAGATTTTGATCAGATAATTATAGATTCAATTTATAAATCTTTTGATTATAGAATTAATAATATAGATTACTTTAAAGCTGCACTCACACACAAAAGTAACTCTCTAGGGTATGATTATGAGAGACTAGAAATATTAGGAGATTCCATTTTACAGTTTGTGATTACAGAAATGATTTATGCAAAATACCCCAAATACAACGAAGGTGAAATAACCGTAGTAAGACAAAACTTAGTTAATTCAAAAAACCTAAATAAAATATTTGATAAACTCGACATGAATAAAGTAGTAGAGAAAGTTAATCGCAAGGTAAAAGGAATTAACATTTCATCTGATGTTTTTGAATCTCTCATTGCTGCGATGTACTTAGATAGTGATCTCATAACAATTAAAAAAATTATCTATCATATTTTTAAGACTAAATTATCAGACAGCTTGTTATCAAAGGATTTTAAAACGCAACTTCAAGAACTCATGCATAGCAAAAAAATACCACTCCCAAAATATACTACTATGAATTCAAAAAGAAAATCTTTTAGGTACAAGGTGTCATGTGTAATCTCCTCTCTCAATATTAATGAATGTATCCATGCAAACAAAGTTAAACCCGCGGAGCAAGTACTTGCTCAAATTATACTAAATAAAATTGATGAAAAAAATTAAGTTACTAATTTTAGGAAAAAGTAATGTTGGTAAATCATCACTAATTAATTTTTTTACCAATAATCATAATTGTCTTGTTTCGAGCAAGATTCATGCAACACGAATATCAACTTACTATTTATTTAATATAGATAATTATCAAATTCAAATAATTGATACGCCCGGAACTTCTATAGTAGATAAAAATCTTTTATCACAAGCTATGAAAAGTCATGCTTATAAGCATTTAACTGACAGTGATTTAATAATATTACTTACACAACCACAACATTCCTATGAGTGTGAGTTAAGAATTCTCAATGATATCTTAGAGGCCAGGAAGCCTTATATGATTTGTGTCAATAAAATTGATACTGATATCAATAAAGAATTTCAATCATCGTTAGAGAAGTCGTTATGTGTTAATAATTATTCTTTGATTTCACTTAAAGAACATACTGGTCTTGATGCCTTTATAAACGATTTATTGGTCAAACTAAAGAGTCTTAATAGCTTTGATACACATCACATAAACAAGAAAAATGATGCTTATGTTATTCAAGAGCTAATCAGAGAGTCAATCGTCAATTCAACAAGCAATGAACTTCCTTATGAAACTGCTGTAAGACTTATAAAGTGTAAAAAACAAAAATTTGTAGATATTGTTGATGCCGAAATTATTGTTTCTAAAGAAAATCATAAAAAAATTATTCTAGGTAAAAATGGAAGCATGATAAAAAAAATAGGTATTATATCAAGGGAGAAGCTTCAATCTCTCATGAAAAGAAAAGTACATATCTCCCTATTTGTTGTAGTAAAAGAAAATTGGAAAAATAATCCTGATTTACTTAAGGATTTTGGATATATAGAGTGAATATTTCTACCAATGGTTTTTTAATACACGCAAGAGATTATAAAGAAAGTAGTAGTATCATTAATATTTTCTCTAGTGAAAAAGGCCTTCAATCACTTATGTTCAAGGGTAAAAATAATAACAAAAATAGATTTAAATTTTCAGTTTTTAATGAATACAATTTTACTTTCAATGATAATTATAGTCTGCCTTATTTATCAAAATTTGAAATTGTAAATGAGTATAATTTTAATAAGAAATATTATTTACTTGGACTATATATAAATGAACTTTTATATAAAACTTTAAAAGAAGGGTATGATTTTGAAAAAATATATAATCATTACCGTGAATTTTTAGTATATCTATCTAATACATCTGATTCATTAACGAGATTAGCTTTATTATTTGAGAAGAATCTCATACAGGACTTGGGATATGAGATTACTATGGCAGACACTGGTAGTATTAGTCATACTTTAACATATACTTATGATTTTGATCATGGTTTTGTACATAGCCCTTCATTTGATAATCAATTATCAATATCAGGGGATAAACTTAGTTCATTTTTCGATAACACTCTAACTTGCGAAAAAAGTATATCAATTCTGAGATCGACTATTAGAGAAATTCTGAAAGGAGTTTATCCTAATATAAATCTTATGGGTGACCAATTATTTTAATGAACCTTTATTAATTGTAAACTTCTTACTATCGAATGATAAAATAAAAAAATTACTATACCAATCGCCTAAAACATATCGTGTTACGTTACCATACCAATGAATATTAGGCCTATGAGTATGCCCATGAATAATAACATCTGGTTCATAGTTATTAATCAGGCTCCTCACTTCATCTTCATTCACATCCATAATATCCTCTCCTTTTTCTTGGTTAGCTTCTACACTTTTCTTTCTAAGATTATTTGCTATCTCTAGTCTTTCATCTAGTGATTTCGATAGCATTTCATCTTGCCACTTATTAGAGCGAACCATTGATCGAAAAGTCTGATAGTCATGATCATCGGTACAGAGGGTATCTCCATGTAATAGCAATATTCTCATACCATCTTTGTTAAGTAGATGTGGGTCCTCTAATAATTCGATATTCAGACTTTTACATATCTTTTTTGATACCAGGAAATCCCTATTACCATGCATATACCATATATCAATTTGTTCTCCTGCAGCTATTATGGCCTCTCTTACATCTCCCAGTCCGTCCATAGGATCATCATCACCGACCCAATACTCAAACAAATCTCCTAAGATATAGAGATCAGTTATGTCTTTTTCAACATTTTTAAGGTATTCAATAAAGTAGTCATTGATATGGGGTCTAGATTGATCAAGATGTAAGTCAGAAATAAAATTTATCGCCATTGACTCTTATTCTATTACATCAACGCTTTCAATGACTATATTTTCTATTGGTACATCTGAATGACCTGAATTATTCCCTGTTGCAACAACGCCAATTTGCTCAACTATTTCAATGCCACTAGTAACTTGACCAAAAACACAGTAACCATAACCATCTGCTGCATTAGCTTTATCAAGAAAATCATTATCTCTAAGATTTATGAAAAACTGCGATGTAGCTGAATTAGGGCTGCTTGTTCTTGCCATAGCGATTGTTCCTTTCTTATTACTAATATTATTGTCTGATTCATTAATTATTGGATCAAAAGTATCTATTTGAGTCATATCAGGCAAGTGACCTCCCCCTTGGATCATAAAATTTGGAATTACTCTATGAAAGATTGTACCATTCAGTTTTCCTTCATTAGTATACTTAAGAAAATTTGCTACAGTCTCAGGCGCCTTATCTGCAAATAACTCAATTGTTATATCGCCCATGTTAGTTGAAAGCTTTATCAATTTGGTCTCCTTTGAAGTATTGTTATCATGTATAATATCACTACATGAAGCCGTGCTTATGAATACTAATAATAAAAGTATATACTTTACTTTAAAAATATTTAACATTCGTAACAATAATACATTAAATGAATTTATACATCTACAATACGCTAACAAATAAAAAAGAACAATTTATTCCTCAGAATGATAATAAGGTAAATATGTATGTTTGTGGGCCTACAGTTTATAGTGAGCCACACATAGGTAATGCTCGAGCAGCCCTAGTTGGAGATTTATTTTTTCGTACCTTGCTAGAATTATATGATGATGTAACTTATATCAGAAACTTAACAGATGTTGATGACAAGATTATTGAAGAATCAAAAAAAATTAACATACCAATTAATTCCCTTACTCAGAACATCACTAAGGTTTATCAAAGTAATATGTTGAAACTCAATATGCTCCAGCCTACATTTGAACCAAAAGTTACTGATAATATTGAAAATATAATTGAAACGATTGAGAAGATTATAGAAAAAAAGTCTGCATATGTTTCCGACGGTCATGTCGTTTTTGATATGAACTCTTTCTCATCTTATGGATCATTATCTGGAAAGATTTCAGAAGATTTAATTGATGGAGCAAGAATTAAACCGGAATCATATAAGAAAAATCCTAAAGACTTTGTACTTTGGAAGCCATCTTTAGGGGGCTCTTTAGGTTGGGATAGCCCTTGGGGATATGGAAGGCCCGGTTGGCATATAGAGTGTACAAGTATGATAAAAAGTATTATTGGGAATGACACTACACTCGATATTCACGGTGGTGGAAATGATTTGATATTTCCTCATCATGAAAATGAAATAGCCCAAGGATCATGTTGCTCATCATCTGATTATTGTAATTTTTGGTTTCATAATGGTATTGTTTTAGTTGATAGGAAAAAAATGTCTAAGTCACTTGGAAACGTTATTTTAGTTTCTGATATATTAAATGAATTAAATCCAGTTATTGTACGTATTGCCTTGATGAGTACTCATTACAGACAACCTTTAAACTGGACTAAAGACACTATCAATAACTCTAAAAATATTTTTGATAAGATACATTCATCTATTAATCATGACACTAATGATGATGAACATAGAGATATTGATTTTATAAAACTTCTTTGTGATGATTTAAATACACCTAATGCAATACAGTACATTCTAAAGCAAGCTAAAGACGTAAAAAAAGATAAAAGTTTACTTCCTAAACTTAAATATAATTGTAATCTCATAGGGATAAAATCGAATGGATTGAGATTAGATAAACTAACAACAGATAAAGTAGAGCTTCTAGTCAAGCAGAGGGAAATCGCAAGGAAAAATAAAGATTTCAATCAGGCGGATCAAATCAGAGACCAACTCTATAAAATGAATATAGTTTTGGAGGATACATCTGATGGAGTCAAATGGAAAATTAAACACTAGACATATTTAATATATATTTAGTATAGGTATAATATCCACACAAACGGGGTGTAGCGCAGCTTGGTAGCGCGGCTGGTTTGGGACCAGTAGGTCGTAGGTTCGAATCCTATCACCCCGAAATATGCGCCTGTAGCTCAGTT
>MDTA01069808.1_pt1 | contig 13021 bp, 5 predicted proteins | sample 811151 | NCBI WGS metagenome assembly MDTA01 (sample SAMN05326648, study PRJNA326480) | marine metagenome | isolation source: seawater | place: Indian Ocean: South | collected 2010 | reverse complement strand
GGACACTGATGACGATAATGATGGTCTTAGTGATTGGTTTGAAGCTAATGATGGTAACGACCTAACCGGTCAGTTCGATGCTGACAATGATGGTGTAGATGATCATTTAGATCCTGATGATGATGGCGATGGTATTGCTGACATTTTCGAGAGTTAAGTGAACTAACATCTTAGTCAGACAACGACCCAAAATGGGGATAACAGGCGCCTCCGAAGGTGAGCTTTCGGAGGTGCCCACTTTTTTTTTTAATGATATTCTAATCGTGTCATGATACACTATCAGATAATGTGGCCGTCGCGTTCATATACAGATGCAAATTCGATATCATGCTTGGAGTGAGCACTATGACGTTAAGACGAACTATAGCTAACCAAATGAACGATTCGAGAAAAAGAGCATATTCAGTATTTTTAGTACTGTTATTTTGTTGTAGCCTATTAGCAGGATTTGGAGCAGGATTAGCATCCATGAAAGAAGATTCTAATTCTGAATATTTTATTACAGAAAATAGAGCAGTTGCACCACTAGATGTACAAACAGAATATCAAGGAGGTCAAGGAACTTACTCTGGAGGGATGGGAAGTATGCAAGGGATTAGTGCGCACCCTGCACTTTATGATACACAATATGCAGATTCAGGAGTTATGTTTGGAAAAATAAATGATTTAAGTTTACTCAATCTTCAAGCACCAGCCGAATACGGCATATTTTTGGAAGAACAAATTCCAAATGATCACGATAATGATGGAATACCTGATTTAGATGATTTAGACGATGATAATGACGGAATTTATGATTTATTAGAAAGATTTGATGGATGTTTTGGAACAGAGCCATATGATCATGACAATGATGGGCAATTAGATGAATTTGATTTAGATGATGATAATGACGGAATCTTAGAAGGCCCCATTGATTATGAAGCACTCGAATTACAAGGGCTAGATCCCCGTAATGTTAGTACAGACAGGTATGTTAATTCCACAACAGTTCACCCTTGGACTGAACAACAAGTAGGCCCTGGTTATCTTGCAGATCAGCACCCATGGGACCACGACAATGATGGAGTACCTGATGAGGACATAGATGGAAGTGGGCCAGGAAGTTATGATGAAGATGATGATAATGATGGAAGAATAGATCAATTCAAATGGCCTTGTGATTTTGATGGTGATTCAATACAAGATTACTTTGATCCAGATGATGATGACGATGGAGTTGATGACGTAGATGATTTACATCCATACAATCCAGATATCGATAGTGCTGCAAGTTCAGGAATACTTTGGGATGGGTACACACTTTGGAATTTCAATTCGTATAAAATGTATAGTTCAAATATTGACTTTGTTGCATGGGAATCTGCAAAAACAAGTGGCAATGAGTCATTTACAGAGATTAGAGATGGAGATTTAGATGGAGACGGAATTCCAAATTTCTTAGATCCAGATACAGACGGTGATAACGCACCTGATAGTGCAGATACTGATGACGATAATGACAATTTATTGGATATGTGGGATCCTGATGATGATAATGATGGTATACCAGATGTTTGTACAAATATAGATACAAATAAAGATGGATTAAATGATTATTTATGGATAGACACTTCACCATATGAAATACCAGGAAAAGATAACAATTCAGATGGTAAAATTGATTGTGAAATAGATTACGACTCAGATTCGGATAACGATAGGTGGAGGCCTTTCGATCAAAATTACAACGCAGTGTGGGATTGGTTTGACTTAGACATGGGAGGAAATCCAAATCCCGACAACCCTCCAAATACCCAATTTAATGTTAGTGACATAGCATATGATCTTGATAATGATGGAATTGAAAATGAAAACGATTCTTATTTAATGTCTAAGACAAGTCAATTGAGTAGTTGGAATTGTCCAACATTGGGTTCTCACCACCCATCAAGATTAGTTTTAAATCCCAATTATAATGGTGCTTTATCCTCATCGCCCGAATGTGTAACAATGCGTGCCTCTTATTCTGGAAATAATGATTGGGATAATGATGGAATCAATAATTGGGATGATGTTGACGATGATGGCGATGGCATACCTGATATTATTGACATAGATCCTGATTGTGACTTTGATAATGATGGAGATTTAAATGCTTTAAATGGTAGTAAATATCGAGATGATGGCCCAAACAGTATCGATTCAGATATCGATGGAGATGGTTTGGAAAATGATATTGATTGGGACGACGATAACGATGGACTTGCGGATTTATATGATCCTGATGACGGAAATTGCGGAGTTGTTGATTTCGATAATACTGATGGATTTTACACAGGTTGGTATCCTCAATCAGATGGGGATACAATTGATGGAACTAGCGACACACAATCATATGCAGAGCAAGTAGACGATCACTGGAATATGACATTCTTAACAAACCCCTTTAATTCAATAGTAATTAATTACAACGGTTTTGATGGTACAACAACTCCTGCAACATCAGGTTCAATACCTGAAATGTATTGGTATCTTTATTCTCGTTGGAGCCCATATAATGGCGGAAACGACTGGGATATAGATTCAGATGGAGATTCATTAGTAAATGGTTTGGATACAGATCAAGACGGGGATGGTTTACCGGACTGGTTTGACCAAGATGAAGGAAATGATGGACAATTAGATATCAACGATCCAAAAATGGGAGGAACCTTTGGTGCTGGAGATTGCGGTTGGACAGGTGGTCAATTCGCATCAGGTTTTGTTTGCGGCTATTTTTATGCAGCAATATATCATATGCCATTAACAGGGACTAGCGCTAACTTTGGAGTTCCTTATTCAACAAGACCAGATCCAGTATTTGATCAAGGTGGATACAATGGTGCAAACTCAAATGGAAATTGGACATGTGCTACACAATGCTATCAAATTCAATTTAATGGACAAGTTGTTGCAGCTGTAGATTATGATGACGTAGATCATAACAGAGCACTTTTCTTAACATGGTTAGGATTAGATTTAGGTATTTGGCAATGGCTAGCCGATGTCAATGCAGATTTCTTCCCAAATGAAGTAGGGGCAGATTGGTTTGAAGATGATGTGTCTTCAGATAATGATGGTGATGGCACAAACGATACTGTAGACCTTGATGACGATTATGATTCAATATATGATTGGAATGATGTTGATGATGATAATGACGGAATTTGGGACTATTTTGAAGTTGACACTGATTTTGACTTAGATGATGATGCAGGAACTCTTGAAACTAACTTCTTCATTGGAGATAATTGCAATGATAATGATGATGATGGTAATGACGCAGATGTAGATGAAGATGGTTGGTATCAACCAGTATGGGATAAAGGAATCATGAGTCAAGGAATGTATGTCCCTCAATATTATGATGTAGATAATGATAATGATGGTGTTCCTGATGCAGAAGATTTAGATGATGATAATGATGGAAGATTAGACGTAGACCAAGAATTGCTTGCAAATTGTTTTACAGGTGAAGAAGGATCTCCATGGGATCACGACAATGATGGTGTGGAAGATTGGAAAGATGATGATTGGGATGCTGATGGGCGCTCAAATGATGATGAACTATTAGTGTCAATTACAGCACCATTCGATCATGATAACGATGGCCTTAGAGACGATCTTGACGACGACGACGATCAGGATGGAATGAAGGATGAAGACGAAGTTCTACTTTGGCCTCGTAGATATAATTCAAGGTCAACAAACCCATGGGATCATGATGATTTTGGAGGGGACGATGGAATAGCTAATCCAAATGATCCAAACACCGGGCCAGATGCTATTGACAATGATGACGATAATGATACGAGAGAAGACAACGATTACGATGTCTTAGAGGAAGGCTATGTTGTAGATCCAAATAGCCCGTGGTGTGCAAGTATAATTGGAAGTGTAAGTAGTGATTGGGATTCTGATAATGATTGTGTTCCTGATGAAGATGATAAAATGTTGACTACTATTACATTGAATACCGATACTACATTGTGGCTATCAGAACCAAATAAGCCAGCACTATTTTCAGGTAATGTTCAATATGTGCCTACGGGTTCAACAACTCTTCAACCCGCTTATCAATTACCAGTACAAGTTCACATTTTATGGAAGGATAATCAAACAGAAGCAATCGAAACAATAGATGTTCTTACTGATTTGAATGGCAACTTCACAGTTGGACAATTTTTGTATCCTGAAGACATACATGTTGGAGACAATACTACTTATGAGGTGTATGCAGAGGTTACTGAGATGTTTGCATTTAATGGTGCAACATCTGCAATTTATGATGTAGGAGTTAAAGGAAATTTAACACTTGATTACACCTCTTGGACATTTTTCCGTTCGGATGAACAACCATTATGGTTAGATTTCAAGACTCATTATACATCCGATTGGCAAAGAGGTATTTTTGATAATAAAATCATTCACTCCCCAATAACATTTACAGTAAGTGGGGGGCCATTTGGAAACCGTTCACAACCAACTCAGTTTGATGGATTTGGCCAAGGATTCCGAGCAGATTCAAATGGTTGGACATCAGTTTCATTTGTACAGGAAAACGGTTCAGCGGGACAGTGGAAACAAGTCAGATACAATTCAACAATAGATAATGGAGGCGGTAATTTGCCTGGCGGTTACGAATTAGTTCAATGGAATGACTTAACTAAAGAGCATGAAGTTCAAGGTAGATATAATTATACAAATACTTCAATGCCACCAGGCGATTTAGAATTTGTAGGAACAATAAATACATCTTTAGCCAATGAATGGCCATTCCCATATTTGGTAGATGATGAAACAGATCCATTCAAGATTCGAGTAATGCACAGGATGTTTGTAGAAGCAGACATGCTTATCGATGGAACAACACCTGTTTATTGGTGGAATAGCACAATAAACAATGGCGATGGAACTTTTGGAGCATGGAGCACTTTATTCTTAGAGCCATCACTTCTTGCTGCAGGATTATCATTTGAAGACGTTAGATCCTTCAAACCTTATCCTAAATTGTGGGATGGAAACCCTGCATCATTACAAGGAGAGATGGTAAAGATTAGACCATTTATTAGTGGTAATGATACGCATTGGTCAATTAAAATGCAAAACGGAGGAGACGATAATCTGCCTCCATGTGGAGCAATAGATCCTGCAGACCCATCTAGTGGAGTCAGATGTGAAATAATTCCTGAGATGAATACTGGTGATACAGTCAGAGTAATAGGCGAAATATCAAACAGAACCCGTCAGCCTTGGACACAAGACGCAGTGTCTCTGCAATTGGATTTAGATGGAAATGGAATATTCATCGGTCAACAAGAAACAGCTTATACTGCGTTACCAAGACTTGAAGGCGAGGACTTAGCAAATAATGATCCAGGCAAAGCAGTATTTGATGTCAATTGGACATGGTATCCACAATATCAAGCAGGAACATACGGGATAAGACTTGACTTTACAAACTCTCAGTATTATTATACAGGAAATTTAACAACGACACTTGCAAACACAGGTGCATATGTAAATTTAACAGTGGTAGGTACAACCGGATTTGAACTAACATCTATTCCTAATTTGTATAGAAATACAACAACATTTGTTGAAGCAAAATTGATTGATAATGCACTTCAGCCAGTGAGAGACGCGCCGGTTAATTGGACTTGGTCAGGACAATCAGGAGCAAGCGGTATCAATTATACAAATGAATTTGGAGTATTAAAAATACCATTTGACATACCTGCTGATCACGAACTTGGACCAGCAGATCTGACGTTCGAATTCTTCGGAAATAATTTATTGAGAGGAACATATGCTGCACAAGAATTATGGGTGTCATCACAGACCTTCATCTATGTTGAAACAACATCTCCTAATATTATGTCAACAGGAGACTATTGGACATTTACAGCTCAAGTATTAGATGATAATTCAACCCCCGGCATACTTGATGTTAGCCAAAACGGTTTGCATGGACTAGATTCTCCAGACGGAGGATTAGTCGACATAATATTTGAAGGCGTGGATTTCAATGATGTATACCATAGGCAAGTGGTTGCTACAGTGTATCCAAATGGAGGAATAATCACAATGCCTACTGAACTTTGTCTAATTGATGAAAAAACACACGTCCTTGACCCAACAACTAATATTTTGGCCGAAGTAAGTGGGCAACCAGATGGCTTTTGGGATAGAGATGTAGGTTGGCTGCTTGATATTTCAGATCCTTCAAGTAGGATTGGTTTCCAAGACGGATTATTAGATAGATATAATGAAAGTACTAACTGCTTGAAATCGAATATTTCACCACTCAATCCAAATATATTAAGTCAAGACCCAACATCATTTTTGTACCCAGATGGATTTGGACCAGTCAACGTAATTCTTAGATTTGAAGAATCACTGCCAAATGAGGGATGCGCTCCTCTAATTGAAAATAACATCAACAATAATGGTCTTTGGGATCCTTGTTTAGCAGATCCAGGAAGTAGCCACTATCGTCAAGTGTTGAAATATGATGTAAATGGATTTTCTTTGATTGGAGAAACAACTCTCAGTTTGGATGAGCAGGTAGTTTATACAAGCGAAGTGGATCCATTCACAGGCTTAGTTGTTGAAAAGCCAATGATAATAACAGGACATCTAGAAGATGAAATGGGCAAATCACTTGAAAACAGGGTTGTCAGAGTGCAGTATGTTCTTGACACAGGTTCTGGAGAGCCAGAATTCTGTTCCCCTGGTCTAACAGATGAAAATGGAAATTATTCAATTGCATGTCCATTAGAAGGAGTTCGTTCAGGTAAAGTTACAGTTACCGTAACTTACAATGCACCAGATAATAATGATGCTTTTAGATATATGAGTGATGATGCAGAAGATGTATTTTCAGTATTTTCCAACTCAACATTGGAAGTAACTGAAGTAGGTCCCGGGAAAAATAGTATTGCAACATGGGTTGCACCTAATGGTACTGTTTATCCGGTACTTTATTTCAAGGAAGATTATCATATACAAGCAATATTGAAGCAGAGTAACGGATTACCTATCGGAGATTGTTTAAACATCTACATTGATCCATTGATCAATACAAGACCTGTTGCCAAGGCAATAACTAATCCAGAAACAGGAATGACAAATTGGTATTCTGCAGATAGAGATGATAACCCAAGTTTGCAACCAATTGGTCAGTCTGGTAGTAATTTAGAAGGTTTCAGGACACTGAGGGTTGCATATGAACCTGATAAAGAAGTCAGTGGAGGATGTGACAGAGATACAGATGCAACAGTCAATGGTTCGTATGACGATATTACTGTGTTAATTCGGAGCAGAGTTGACATGCAAGTCAAGGATGCGTGGGAAAGATTTGATGTAAGTGGAAATGGATACCGGGAAGGAGATTTGGTACAAGGATCAGTATCAATATTAAGAGATAGGTTAGATTTAGCTATTGAAAATGAAGAAGTTCGCTTTGTAATTATGTATTATGATGATGAGCAACAAATTTGGGTTGATTATGATACGATTTCATCATATACTAATGAACAAGGAGTTGCTGATTTTGATTGGAATTTTACAGGGACATCTTGTGGAGGAAAACAGTGTGTTGGGCTTTGGAAAGCAGTGGCATATTTCCCTGGATCAATGAAGTTCGTTGAATCTGAATATAATATCACTGGAGAAATGCAACTTAATACAAAAGTAGCTGCACTTGAAACACAAAGTTTCTTATCACCACAAGTAGGGCTAATGTTTGTAATAATTTTGTTAGCAGCATCGATTGTAGGTACGATATTATACAAGCGATCACAAGAACGTAGAAGAGTTGAATTGTTACGCGGTATTTTAGCAGATACAATGATGCAGTTACAAGCAGCGAATGAGTACATTGCAGTGATTTTCAATTGTTATAAACAACTTGTTAAACATTTCAGAAGGTATGGTTGGATGAAGAAAGTGTATGAAACAACCAGAGAATTTGAGGCAGCAGTGATGTCAGCATTCTACATGGTTCCAGCTAACGAACTTGCAGAATTCTTATCAGTCTTCGAAGAAGCAAGATATTCAGATCACTCGATAGGCGAGGGACATAGAGACAGAGCTCTTCACACACTGCAAGCAGTTACACAAAGTATCGATGCAGCACTTGGTGAGGGCCAGATGATCAATCGAACGATTGAAAGTGAGGCCTCAATACATGCCCAAGAAATTAAGGCGGGACAATTCAAATCTGCTGATGGAAGTGTAATAATCCAAGGCCAGCAAGAAGAATCTGGTGATGGTTTAAGCATATGATCTGTAAAATGCCGTAATAAGCGGTAATTTCGCAGAATCTTGCAAGTAAACCATATGCTATATTATTGCAAAATATAGGGGCAACAAATATGAGCGTGTTTGTACCGCCCCTGCTTCATGTCAGTAACAAATATGGTACAAGGAATGATAGACGAACTAACAGCAGCTTTAGCTGATGCAGAAAAACACGACCGTGGTAACAGCGCAGCTGGAACTCGTGTAAGAAAAGCAATGCAATCTGCTAAAAACACAGCACAAGACATTCGTCTAAAAGTTCAAAGTGATAAGAACAGCAGATAAGTTTCAAATTGAAACTTTTACCGCACTCATGTCAAATGAGTTTAAGCGAGAACTACTTTTGGTTGCAATATAAGGTGAGCTTTTGCGCGAACGTTTGTTGGGAACTTGGAAGATTTGGGATCCAGCTCTGAAATACGAAGATAGCAGATCAAAATTTTTGATAATTGTTGGCATCATTAATTTGTCAATAATTGCTCCTCTGTATTTTGTAGTTAACCGAGTAATGAAGTATAGGGATGTAACTAGTTGGGATCCAACTTTTTCTTTAGACTTGGAAATTCCATTTCTTCCTTGGACAATAATTTTTTACAGCACACTTTATTTTGTATTTTATCCATTACCATTTTTTGTTGTTAAAGACGAGAAAATAAAAGAAGTATTGGTTTTAAGCCAGTCGTTAATAATTGCACAACTAATTGCAGTATTTTTCTTCATTTTCCTACCTGCAGAGGTACATTTAAGGTCACAGGCAGTTAATGGAATTGAGTTAAATCCTAGTTGGTTTGGAAAATTTTATGAAATGTTATGGGTAGTAGATTCCCCCTACAATTCTTGGCCAAGTTTACATGTGATTCAAGCAGGACTGATTACATTTTTTGCAATTAGATGGACATCAGGAAAAACATTATTTCAAATAACAATATTAATTCTTTGGATATTATTGTCTCTTTCAATATTAACTACAAAACAGCATTTCATTTGGGATTTAATTACGGCAGTATTGTTAACTTTGGTGGTTTGGTATGCTCAAGTAAAACCATCACTTGCTCGTTTTTGAGCAATTCAATTTGGAGATACAATCGGTTTGACTATATCTCATGCCAAACTCGCATAATTTGGCGGCACATATGTCAACAGATGAAAACAACGATGAAAATTTTGATTTTGATACCAATGCAATACATAGTGGCACCCAGCATATAGAGGGAGCAGTAAACACCCCTGTGTTTTTATCTAGCACTTATCAGTTAAATCAAGAAAGGTATGATGGTTGGGCAAATGGAGCACAACACACCTTACTTTATGCAAGATTATCTAGTGTAAATTCTGAAGCAGTTGCCAAAAAAATTTGTGTATTGGAGGGTGCCGAAGATGGTGAAATTTTTTCAAGTGGTATGTCAGCAATCTCAACAGTTTTACTAGGATTATTATCTAAAGGAGATCATGTGGTTGCAAATCCAGATGTTTATGGAGGGACATATGGGTTACTCACAGAAGATTTACCGAGATTTGGTATTGAGGTATCTATGGCAGACATAAGAGATGTAACTTCATATGAGGCAGCAATTACACCAAATACAAAAATGCTTTACATTGAGACATTATCTAATCCAGTTCTCAAGGTTTGTGATTTAGAAGCATTTTCTAAGTTAGCTAAAAAGCATAATTTGTTATTGGTTGTGGATAACACTTTTACTACCCCTTGGGCCTGTAAACCAATAGAGTATGGATGTGATTTAGTAATACATTCAACAACCAAATATTTGGGAGGCCATTCTGATATAATAGGGGGTGCAGTTGTCGGAAGTGCAGATTTAATCGCAAAAATATTCCCCAAGAAGGTACATTTTGGAGGATCAGCAGATCCTCATGCATGTTATTTATTAGAACGAGGAATACGTACACTTGCAGCAAGAATGCCTATCCATTGTTCAAATGCTAGTGAATTAGCAAAAAAATTAGAGAACCATTCTAAAATTGAAAAAGTAATACATCCTAGTCTAAAAAGTCACGAAGATTTTGAAATAGCTAGTAGGATAATGCCTAAAGGAACAGGCATGCTATCATTTACAGTTAAGGGAGGAGATTCTGCAGCATTGAAATTTATTCGAGAATTAAATTTATTTCTTGAAGCAACTAGTTTGGGAGGGGTTGAGTCTTTGGTAGAGTGCCCATTCAATACTAGCCATATGTTCATACCCGAAGAAGTAAGAATAGAAGCAGGACTCGGCCCAGGATTTGTTAGGATGAGTGTAGGAATTGAAAGCGTCAATGATCTGTGGAAAGATATTTCCAACGCACTAGATCAAATTTAAAACAATGCCAAAATCATCCCATTATTTGTGATAATTTCTCTACTGAATTCAAATATTCTTTTTCTAGTTCACTTAGATCAGGATTTCCAGCCACGAGATTGTTACTTTTCTCCCAAACATTTTCAACAGCAACTACCCACTCATTTCCTTTATCTCTAGCAGCTTGTTCAAATTTCCATTCTTTTCCTTTATATTTGCCAATTACAACTAACCAAGCCCAAGCTAAAGCTTGCTCTGAAACACTATTTTTCATTTTCATTGCAGCAGATTGAGATTTACCAATGCCATCTGAATGTGCAGTTAATATCAGTGAGTGTGCTTTATGGCATAATACATTGTATGTACTATCCAATTCAGGGAATTTAGAAATAGTTTCATCATGAGCTAATTTCTCACTAGCCTTCCTCAAAAAGTTTCCAAATGATGCACTTTTCTTTTGCTGTTCTTCAAATAATTCTTCTGCAATATCTGTATTTGCTCCAAACATTTTTTCTAATAAATCAAGTCCATATTCGTCAAAAGTTGCAGATAGAATTGAATGCATAGTACCATTTTCAACATAAATCAGATTTAAATCAAGAAACTCAAAATCACCCTTATTTGTAATTTTTATACCCTGGCCTTCTAGTAGTTCAAGAAGTATTGCCGTAGCCCTTCTTTCTAAATCACCTCCACTAAGCTCTCCAAGAAATAGCTCTTTTTCTTCCAAAGAATACCATTTTTCACCAATTACAAAACCTTCTTCCAAACCTTCTAATATTGCTTTTTTGCATTTTCCAACGATGGATTTTTCATTACCAGTCAAATTCATCCATTCAAGTAATACTTCCTTAACATCTGCTTTTGACCCTTCAGGCAAATCTTGTTCTATTGGCCAATTTTCAGGTTTCCATACGAATTCAACTTTTGCAAAATCACCAATTTTGGGAGGCATAACACCAAGAGCGAATTGTAGCATAAACATATCATCAGATTTCTTTGATAACTCTTTTTCTGAAATCCCAACAATAATCTCCTCATCAAAGATAAATCTGGCATATCCTTGATTACATACTCCTCCTTCTTTTACAACACTATGCTCAAGGTCTGATGTGAAGTATATTTTTTTTCCATCCTCCTCCTTCAAACTAAATTTTAGAGGATTCCGTTTCAGACTATCATTTACCCATTCTTCAATGATTATTGGTTCTTTACCCGTACAAACAAAACCATCTTTCCATGAAAAAAACCACCAACCTTTCCTTGCATACTCTTCCCAAGGAAGCATTCTTAATCGAGGATTGTGATGATTTTGTATTCCCGCCATATAAGTTGCTTTTGCGTCACCTTTTCGGATATAGCTGGCATTTCCGTAAAGCGGATGTTTGAATACAGACACCATTGACAAATCACTTGAGTTAGCAGCAACTAAAGATCCGGCCCATGCTCTTGCAATTTGGTCTGTTCTTTTGTTAACCATTTTTTTCTTTAACCATTTTTGGTTATTTCTTTTATCCAATACTTTGTTAATGTCATCTAAAGCCTTTTTGACAGGACTAATCCTCATCCATTTCATCCTATCTGGCCCCCAATATTCGGGTAAAATATTTTCAGGTTCTTCTACAATTTTATCTAAATTAATTCTTAATCGTTGTTTAATATCTTTGGATGCCTGCTTAGTTCCACGCAATCTAATTTTTTGTTTCTTTCCTCCAGGGAACTCAACTTTAGAAGGGCCGGCCATATTCTCTCCACTCCCTCGAAATACTCATTCGGTGTAAGCCCATCGCTCTAAAGCCGCCCTTTCCAAATCATGTAATTTGGTGGGGATAATCATACATCCCATTAATACATCATCATCCCATCCAACACCATCTCCAAGTGAATTAAGTGTAGAATAAGTAATCCTTTGATTAGATAGACCAAGATTACAACACAATACTGCCTTGGTATTTCCATTTATTTGATCAAGAGATAGCTCTGAAGTTTCAGAAAGCTTGTTTTTCATCTTAAACATTATTTCAACTGCTTGTTCACCCTTCATTGGTTTTTGTTCATCAACACCTTTACCGCTAGGGTCCAAATCAAATAAAATCAAAGAGTGTAAATCATTATTATAATTGCTTAGGATTGTTTCAAATGGAGATGTTGGGATATAATCGTTGAAAGGATAAACCAGTGTGGTTTGTCTACCAAAGCGGTAGTTTTGTAATCCAGTAATTCCAATTAGTGTTGTAATTGAAATTCCTGGCACGATGTTACAAATTATACCTTCTTCTTCACATCGTAAATGTAAATCTATGTGCGTAGTTGCTTGAAGAGGGTCACCCACAATTAATAATGCAACATTATGAGATTTTGCTAATTTTAGTATGTGATCTGGATTTTCGATATCT
>MDTA01046340.1_pt1 | contig 13023 bp, 14 predicted proteins | sample 811151 | NCBI WGS metagenome assembly MDTA01 (sample SAMN05326648, study PRJNA326480) | marine metagenome | isolation source: seawater | place: Indian Ocean: South | collected 2010 | reverse complement strand
CCATCAGCTAGTATTTTCGTCTTGGATCTAATTTCGGCTGTTGGTTCGGTACCATCAATCCACAAATACTCTGCCCGATATGTCACAATATTCTCCATTGTCTTTGGGAGAGTCTAGAAACAGATTTTTACTGTGTCTTTTCTCTCATTAACTTCATTAGTGCATTTTGAACTCTAGTTGCAGCTTTGCGGAGATATGTTAACAGAGTGTTAATTCGCTACCCAAATAGAAAGTATTTCTGAAATTAGTCGTTAGAAATAGGATATGGAACCACAAAAAGAATACGTACTACGAACTGTGGAGGAACGAGGAGTCCGCCTTATCCGTCTTTGGTTTACGGATGTCTTGGGAAAACTTAAATCTGTTGCTATTTCTCCGGCTGAACTTGAGGGCGCTTTCGAAGAAGGCCTCCAATTCGACGGATCTGCAATAGATGGATACAGCAGGGTGCAAGAAAGCGATGTTTTAGCTGTACCTGATGCAAATAGTTTTGAACTACTCCCATGGGTAGATCCTTCCGAACCAACAGGTCGCATCTTTTGCGATATCAAAAATCTTGATGGTTCACCGTTTCAAGGAGATCCCCGTCAAGTTCTTCGACGAAACTTACAAGCTGCCCATGACAAAGGATTTACGTTCTTTACTGCACCAGAGATCGAATTTTTCTATTTCAATAACGCAAGTGAGCGAAAACCATTGGATAATGCGGGATACTTTGATTTAACAACGCTCGATTTAGGTAGTGGGTTGAGGCGCCGCACCCTCCATATGTTGGAAGCAATGGGAATTCCTATTGAATATTCGTTTCATGAAGATAATGCTAGCCAACACGAAATTGACCTTCGTTATACCGAAACTTTGGATATGGCCGACAATATTATGACCTTACGCCTAGTTGTCAGGAAGATTGCTTTAGACGAAGGTATCCATGCAACATTTATGCCTAAACCGATAGATGAGGGGCAGGGGTCAGGCATGCATACTCATATGTCTCTGTTTGAAGGGGATGTTAATGTGTTCCATGATCCAGGAGATGTTCTTGGATTATCTGATATAGCTAGAAAATTTGTGGCTGGCATTCTTCATCACGCTCCAGAATTTACGGCTGTAACAAATCAACTTATTAACAGCTATAAAAGAATGGTGTCGGGGTATGAATCTCCGGTTTATGTAAGTTGGGCCAGAAATAATCGATCTGCTCTTGTTCGTGTACCCATCCACAAGGCGGGTAAGGCATCTTCAACACGAATCGAATATAGAGCTCTCGACTCCGCCGCAAATCCATACCTTGCATACTCTGTTATTCTCGCCGCAGGTCTTAAGGGAATAGAAGATGGCTATGAATTACCTGACGAAGCAGATGAAAACTTGTGGTCGTTAAATAGAGAACAGGCTAGGAAAGCAGGACTTCAACGACTACCTCAAGATCTTCGAGAGGCCTTAGATTTGATGGAGGAATCAGAGTTAGTTAGGGATGTGCTTGGAGAGCATATCTTTGAGTGGTTCCTTCGAAATAAGCGAGAGGAGTGGGAAGCGTATCAGCGGCACGTCACTCCTTATGAAATAGAAAGGTATTTACCGATTTGGTAGACGTAATTTCTACTATTCAATTACTAATTTCATCGAAAATCGATGCACATAACGTCGGTTTTCAGATCTTACCCACCCTAAGCTAAACATCTTATGGCTCCGATTCTTCTCTTTCCAGATCCCCCACCTCCTGAGTTGATCCAGTCCCTTGATATGGCCGGATACGCTTGGAAAGCGGTGGCGAATGCTGTAGCTGCAGAGGAGTTCGAAATACATGATGGATGGGGAGGAGCGATATTAGTAGCTGATCAAGATCCAGATGCTGCCTTTTCATTAGCCCGAGCTCTCAAAAAGCGGTCTGAACCAATCCAAAATATTCTGATATTGATTAATGGCGGACAATTGAATCAACTAGAACTTCGTGATGACCTATACGATGATTTCTGCCTAACTCCGTTTCACCCTCAAGAACTTCATGCTCGACTGAATCATCTTTTCTGGAAAGGCGGTCAAGGAACTCGGGGAAATACGATTTCATACGGAGATCTAGTCTTGAACGTAGAAACTTATCAAGCTGCGATTCAGAGCAGACCGCTTGATCTTACTTATATGGAATACGAATTGTTGAAGTTTCTTGTTTCACACCCAGGAAAAGTTTTCAGTCGCGAAACACTTCTATCGAGGGTATGGGGATACGACTACTTTGGTGGGGCTCGGACAGTTGACGTTCATGTGCGTCGATTACGGTCGAAATTAGGTGAAGAGTATGCGGGGCTTATACAAACTGTGCGCTCAGTTGGCTATAGCTTTGGCCAATCAAGATGGAGTTCTTAAATTAACTCTTCGAGCAGTACTCCTCTTGTAAACGCCCAGAATTTTTCGGTGCTAGTAATTTAGTTTCTTAAATTGGGCTATTCACTGAAATCTTTTTTACTTAATTCAAAAAGCTCCGAACCCTCATGTTCTTTATCTACATCCCTTTGAAGAATTTGCCCCAAAATTCCACTGAATAGGAGGCCGGTCATGATTATCGCAATAGGAACTATTACAGCGAGGATAATGATAATTACTACGGTGCCGGCCATACTGTCTCGATTCTAAAGGAGTCACTTGTTTTATTCATATTTTAGCCCAAGCTTCGATTTCTATTAATGCGCCTAGAGGGAGAGCATTTACTGCTATTGCTGATCTAGCAGGACGGTGCCCTTCGAATTCTTCGATATAAATTTCATTCATTTGGCCGTAATCGTCGATGTCTGTAAGGAAAACCGTGGTTTTGAGAACGCTTTGTAAAGTTGTATTCTCAGAGGCAAGTAGACGTTTAAGATTCGTAAAAAGCTGGCGAAGTTGGGGCTCTAGCCCTCCCTCGACGAGAACCCCGTCTCGATGGCCGATCTGCCCTGAAACAATAATCCAGTCACCTGATCGAACGACGGGGGTATATGGTCCTGCTGTTTTTTCCATGTTCATAGGGTACCTAAAAACATTAAACACTGTTGGGTATAGAAATCTATAAATGTGCCAGTTAGCCAGTTAGGAGTTACGTTTATTTTTATGGCTAAGGTATTTTCTGAGCTTCAAAAACGTTCTATTCCTAGAAGATCGTTTTTGTCTGGGGCTGGTTGCGCTCTTTTGCTTTCTTCGTGTTCAAATAACCAGAGGCAAGTGGTCAAGGAATCAATCTCTATCGATGAGGTTCAATTTTTACAAGCAGGTTTTGCAGATGGCTTTACGATGCCTTCCACACTTGTTACTGGGAAGCAACAGCGCGCTCCGTTTTTTATATACGGTTCAAATGGGCTTCCGGTTGTAAATAACCTTCCTAGTGAAATTGTTGGGGAATTAGTACTTCCTTCAGGATTAACTCAGAAAGTATCTCTCCCGCAATACAGCGAAGGAATACCTACTCCCTATTTTCTCTTAGAGTTTGAAACTCCTGAGGAGGATCAGGGTATCTGCCAATTAAGGGTTGATAGTCAGGAGTTATCTCAGGTTGTTGAATTTCGCGTTATTAGTCAATTAGAAACTGACCTGATTCAGGTTGGAGAAACGATGCGCATTGCCGATACGCCGACCTTTGCTAACAGCGCTGGATTTGATCCGCTTTGCACTCGACCGGATCCATGTCCATTCCACGAAGTAAATCTCAGAGATGCACTTGCAAATAATCGACCGACAATAGTCATTGTTTCAACTCCAGGTTTTTGCCAAACCAGTATCTGTGGTCCGGTACTCGAGCTTTTAATTGAACTTCCGAAAAGTTCAAATTGGGATGTCATTCACGCTGAGGTATATACAGAACCTAAAAAAATTGCTGAAGGTATAGATCTTCAAAAGTTGATATCACCAGTTGTTCAAACATACGGGATGAATTTTGAACCGTGTTTTATCGTTGCTGGAAGTGACAACAAAGTATTAGCAAGGTTGGACTACGCCTTTGACAAAAGTGAGATGCGAAAGGCGGTAGATTATCTTTAGCTAGGGTAAATATTCTCTGGACTAGCTAAAGCTCTGGCCGCAGCCGCAGGTCTTTTGTGCGTTTGGATTGTCAATGCTGAAACCAGACTGGTCCAAGCCATCTTTGTAATCTAATGTTGCTCCTTCAAGAAGCATAGAGCTTGAAGGGTCTACGACTACCCTGACATCACCATATGTCACTGTTTGGTCGTCGTCAGCTATATCTGTGTCGAAGAACATTTCATAACTAAACCCTGAACAGCCTCCCGGACGAACAGCCACGCGCAAAGCTAAATCACCTTCGGCTTCTTCTTTAATGAGTTCGTCAACTTTCGTTGTTGCTGCGTCAGTAAGAGTTATCATCTTTATCTCCTAAACAAATCTTGTATTCATTATATTCCGGATCTTGTTAGAGGAGAAGGGTGAAGGTTGAAATTTTTTCAAGCTATTATTTCTATATGGGATTATCCAACCTTTCAGAAGTTGAATCTAAGGTATTGAACCAACTTCAAGGAGTTGTAGACCCTGAACTTGGATCAGATATTGTTGACTTAGGAATGGTCAAAGGTGTTGATCATCATGATGACGGGCATGTAGTTGTTACTGTTGCGCTTACGACATCGGGTTGTCCCCTCCGAGCGCAAATTCAAAGAGATATCCGTTCGAAGCTTTCTCATATTTCAGAAGTTACAAAGGTTAAGATCAACTGGACGGAGCTTACGCAGACCGAAAAATCGGAAGTGATGGCCCGTGCGAGACTAAATATTTCTCAAGAAGAAACGGTGACGCAAATCCCTCGAACTGCTAAATCGATAATGATTGCTTCAGGTAAAGGAGGAGTTGGTAAATCTTCCGTCAGCGCAAATATTGCGTCTGGGATAGCCCATCGTGGTTATACCGTAGGGGTACTTGATGCCGATATTTGGGGGTTCTCTATCCCACAAATGCTGGGTCTGTCTGGAAGGTTAGAAGGAAATGAGGAAACCCAAAGAATAAAGCCTATTGAGAAACAAGCTGGATCAGGGGTTCTTAAAATTGTTTCTATGGGGTTTCTTATTAATGAGGAATCATCGTCTTTGAATTGGCGAGGTCTTATCTTAAACCGCGCAGTCAGGCATTTTCTCGAAGATGTTGAATGGGGCCATCTTGACTATTTGATAATCGATATGCCCCCTGGGACTGGTGATGTTCAGATGGGGTTAGCGAAGATGCTCCCACGTTCTGACATGATAGTTGTAACTACCCCGTCAAAAACTGTTCAGAATGTAGCTGCAAGAGTAGCAAATATGGCAAGGAGTTATTATCTACGTATTGCCGGCGTAATCGAAAATATGTCTTATTTCGTTAACGAATCGGATGAAAAGTACTTTATCTTTGGCAAGGGCGGTGGACAGGAGCTTGCTCGCGAACTGGGCGTTCCCCTTTTGGGTTCAGTTCCGATAGATGAGAATGTGAGTAAGGGTTCTGATGAGGGAAATCCCGTCATTCTCAGTGATGGACAAGCTTCTGTGGCGCTCAATAACATTGTTGACGTGATCATCACAGAGGCAATTCCTTTGAACAAAATTACTGACTGTTCTGCCTATATAGAGCACGAGACGGCGGTTGAACTCAGCAAGTAGTGCTTGTCAGTTTTTATCGAACTTTCCAGCCAGATTTAAGCTGTTTAACTGTTTTCTCAGTCGCTAGTTTTTCGAGATGAACTTCGATGTTGCTGATAAGGAGATCAATTTGCGCTGGATCATCAACACTAGAATATTGAGATGCAACTACTTCCTCTGAAGAAGTTGCTCCCCCTTTAAGTGCTTTCACGATCAAATCGTCAGTAGCTGAATATCGTTCCAGTGTTGAAGAAATAGCTGCTTTAGGGTCTTCGACTACATGCCCGAATGCTGGTGCAATTCTTCTTAAGCGCATTTTTGATGCCTTGTTAATGCTTTCAAGAGCGATTGTAAGGTCAGCCTGCCCAGATACCAAGGGAACTGTCCATTCCTCGGAAATTAACTGACCGCATAGTAACGTCCTCTCCTCTTCCAATAGAAAGGTTCTGTGATCGGTAGTTGGTCCGCCCATTTCATGAGCAGTTAGTCGAAATTCTGTTCCAAGAATTGCGTTTCCATCTTTAGGGTCGAACCATTCGGCTCCTGTTCGATCAATCATTGCTTCAACACCACCTGCGTGAGCAGGGTCAGAGCACGTCGTTGTGACCCAACGGATGCGGTCACCTCCACAACCAACTACAGAATCCAAATGGGAAGTGTTTTCTGGGCCAGGGTCAATCACCACTATTTCATCAATTCCTACAAGATATGTGTTTGTCCCATATGAGGTTCGTGGACTGGGATTCAAACCAAGTATTCGACGAACAAGTGGACTTAAGGCTCGAGCTACACCAGGAACGATCGGTTCAGGTCCTGAATCTTGCTCTTCTTCTTCGTCTCGGAGAGTTTTGTTATTTTTTCCCATGTTAATTCTCCAGTGAAGGTGGATCTCGAAAGTCATCGTCTTCTCGACGTAAATCCACGACTTCGATATCCCCATTTTCCGTCCCAAAGAATGAACCGGTTCTAAAATTAAATGGGCTTTGTTTTGAATCCGACCGTGTTGAACTAAAAGGTTGATTGACAATTCTTTTGAAAAATAGGCGACGAATTATTGGCCGGGTCAATGGGAAAAGAAGTAGCAATCCGAACACATCAGTAATGAACCCAGGAGTAAGCATGAGAACGCCAGCAATTAGAATCAGGCCGCCGTCTAATAGTTCCTTATTTGGAATCTGCCCTTGGATAAGTTGAAACTGAATCTTTCGGATAACTCCCATACCTTCTGATTTCACTAACCAAGCGCCGAGAATACTGACGATAAGAAGAAGAGCAATTGTCTCGATTATTCCCGTTCTCTGAGCGACTTCGACAATAACCAAAATTTCAGCTAATGGAACGGCTAAAAAGAGAAGAAGAAGCAGAAAAAACATCATTTCCAGTCTACGAGATGAACTGTCTGCTTTGACTTTTGAGGGCCTACCTGAAGAAAAAAATTCAAAACCAATAGGAATCCTTGATGGATCGGAGGTTAATCAGTTCTAGAGTCAAGGTATGAGAAAGAAGCCTCCTTCGGTTAACGACCTTGCATTATCTATGCAAGATTCAGGAATTCCGCATGAACTTTTAGTTAAGGAAGCACGGTTGGCTATTGCTGAAGGCAATTGGGAAAATATTAGGGAACGTGTAGAACATCTTGAACGCTCGTTTATTCAACCCGTTGTGAATGCGACTGGAGTGCTACTTCATACGAATCTAGGAAGAGCTTCTTGGGGGATTCCTCGATCAAATTTTTCTTCAAATATCGAATTTAATCTAGAAAACGGGAGTAGAGGTTCCCGACAGAAGGGCATTGGAGATCTGTTTGCGCAATTATGCGGAACTGAATCTGCAATGGTAGTTAATAACTGTTCTTCTGCGGTATTACTAGTCTTGTCGGCTCTGGCTTCCGAGCAAGGAGTTGCGATTTCTCGCGGAGAGCTTGTTGAAATTGGTGGTTCGTTCAGAGTTCCAGAAATTCTTGAACTATCAGGTGCATACCTTGTAGAAGTGGGGACAACAAATAAAACACGATTAGTTGATTATCAACGAGCTATTGACGCTCATCGCGATGTAGCTATGGCTCTGAAGGTCCATCAATCAAATTATAAAATTGTTGGTTTTACCGAAGAAGCAGCGGTAGAAGATCTGGCTTCATTAGAAATTCCACTTGTCGTCGATATCGGATCTGGCTTATTAGATTCAAATTGCCCATGGCTAGATTCAGGTCCACCTTCGTGGCTTACAGGAGAGCCATCAGCTAAACAGACGCTTCAGAACGGAGCAGACCTCGTGACTTTTTCATGTGACAAACTTCTTGGCGGGCCACAAGCGGGAATTATTGCAGGTAAATCAGAGTTGATTAAGAGATGTTTGAGCCACCCTCTTGCACGTGTACTTCGGCCAGGAAGCCATACACTTATTTCGCTTCAGGATTTAGCGCTTTGCTATCTTCATCGTGATGGGGACCAAATCCCATTTTGGAGGATGGCTTCAGCCAACTTAGAAGTTCTAGGTGCACGAGCAGAAAGTATGAATATTGGAGAGGTCGTTAGCGTGGATTCCATTCCTGGAGGAGGAACTCTCCCTTCAGTTGTTATTCCTTCTGTTGGATTGAAACTATCGGGAGATCGAAGTTGGGAACTCCGCCGTGGGTTTGATAGCGGGCTGCCTATAATCGCTCGAGTTGAGGATGGCGACACCTATTTAGATTTTCGTACTATCGATCCTGATCATGATCAGATAGTGTCTGCTGCGCTAGGAAATCTGGATTAGCTAGTGGTAAACCATGTTGTCTGCACCGCTGGCCATGTGGACCATGGAAAATCAACTCTTATTCGTGCGTTAACTGGAACTGACCCAGATCGATGGAGTGAAGAAAAAGAACGTGGCTTAACTATTGATTTGGGATTTGCCCAGTTCACGCTTCCAAGTGGTAACACTGTGTCATTTATTGATGTACCAGGTCATGAGAGATTTATTCGAAATATGTTAGCTGGAGTTGGGACGGTTGATTCGTGTATCTTCGTCGTTGCAGCCAATGAGGGGTGGAAGCCTCAATCTGAAGAGCATCTGAGGATTCTTGATCTTCTTGGTGTGTCTTCGGGCGTTGTCGCTTTAACGAAGATCGCGCTAGCTGATAAAGAGTTGCGTGATCTAGCAGAACTAGAAGTTGCTGATCATTTGGATGGAACTTTTTTGTCCTCTGCACCAATTGTTCATGTTGATGCTCTATCGGGAGTAGGTCTAGATACTTTAACCAGTGAGATAGAGGCTGTCTTAGGCGATACTCCGCCAAATTCTGATAGGCAGAGGCCTCGTTTATGGGTTGATCGTGTTTTTGCCGCAAAAGGTTCTGGGACAGTGGTTACAGGAACTTTAGGAGGAGGTTCTTTTGAGGTTGGGGAAGAACTATTACTTTCACCTGAAAATCTTCAGGTTCGGATACGTGCGTTACAGTCCCACCATGAAGAATTAGAAAAAGCTGCTCAGGGGGCAAGAGTTGCAGTGAATTTAGTAGGTGTAGATCACACCGATCTGAAAAGAGGATCTGTACTTACAAGATCTAATCAGTGGCATTTTACCTCAACATTTGATGGTGACCTGTTCGTCCTTGATGCGGTAGATCATAATATTTCACGGAGGGGCGCCTATTTAGTGTATTTGGGGTCTGGAGAGCATCCGGCAAAACTTCGAGTGCTAGGGCCAGAGAGTATTCCTCCAGGGAAACACGGAAAGATCCGTATCTTCATAGAAGATGAACTTCCGTTAATGCTTGGAGATAGATATATTCTTCGCGATAGCGGACGCGGAGAGACCGTAGGAGGGGGAAAAATTTTAGATCCGCAGCCGTTGCTCAAATCTTCAATAGCAGCTCCGGATGCAAATGTGGATCGTATCATTTCAGAGCATGGCTGGATTAGCGTTGAACATTTGGAAACTTTGACGGGTGAGAGACGAAATCCAACAGTTGGAAACTGGATTGTCGATCCTCCACTGGTAGATGAATTGAAATATGAGGTTCTTCAATTAATCGAAGAAGGTGGGGCGCTCGGTGTAAATCTTTCCGCCCTCAGCCAACACCAACGTGACATCGTAGATTTACTTTCTAACATCGTTTTAGAAGGAAACTATCTTCGAAGAGAGGGCGAAGATAATCTAGCTGATCACAGCTTTCTGCAGGAATTGGAAGTGAACTTGTTCAAGCCGCCTGAACCTACTTCTGTAGATAAGCCCGAACTACGAGAACTTGTTAGGAGGGGACTAGCGATTGAGGAAGGAGGGATTTATTTTTCTCCTCAAGCAATTCAGGAAGCGACGAGGATTCTGAGTTTAATGCTCCAAGAAGCACCTGAAGGTATCACAGTTGGTGAAATTAGAGAAAAACTGGGGACAACGAGAAAGTATGTACTTCCTCTTTTAGCACATCTTGATAATTCAGGAATAACTGTTAGACGGGGCGATGTTAGGTTGGCTGGTAAACGCATGCCAGATGCTGATTAGGGGCATTATCTCCATAAGCTCTACCATGGAGTTAGATTCATAATCGAAAATAGAAAGGGGATTTCCAATGGATAATGGACCAACCCCTCACCTAGAGGGAGTAAGAGGAGATTATGCTCCCATTACCCTCGTTCCGGGAGATCCAAAGCGGGCAAGATTTATTGCAGAAAATTATCTTGAGGAAGTTCGACAAGTAAATAGTGTTCGCAGCGCGGATGGTTTTACAGGCACATTTAACGGAACTCCCATATCAGTTCAAGCTGTTGGGATGGGAGTTCCGTCAGCTGCAATTTACTATACGGAATTGATCCGTTTTTATGGAGTCAAAACCCTTATTCGGGTTGGCAGCTGTGGCGGATTGTCAGAGTCAGTAAGGCTGGGTGATATTATCTGCGCCACAGGTGCTGGAACTGACTCCGCTGCAATTAAGACTTTAAATAACGGGCTTACTCTCCCTGCAGTTCCGAGTTGGGATCTTTTATCAAGTGCTATAAGTATTGCTAATCAAAAAGAGATAGCGGTCATGGCTGGACCAGTATTTACATCTGATCTGTTTTATGGGCCAAATACAAAAATCTTTGATGAACTGGGAGCAAGAGGAATCTTAGGAGTTGAGATGGAAGTTGCCGGCCTATTTACGATTGCGGCACTTGAAGGAGTTAAAGCCTTAGCGCTATTAACCGTAAGCGACGACATTGTCAGAAATGAAATAATGAGTTCATCAGACAGAGAAAACACTTTTGACAAGATGATTACTGTCGCTCTGGGTGTTGCATCAAATCAAGCAGACTAACTGGTTAACTAAAGAGTCTTTTCAGGGAGAAGGGCTTTACGTTCCATTTCGTTGAGCCCTCCCCATATTCCATGCTGTTCTCTAATTTTAATGGCGTAGGCTAGGCACTCTGTTTTTACAGTACATGACTCGCATATTGATTTTGCCCTGCGTTCTCTTGCTCTTTTAGCTTCTTTGCGTTCAAAATGTGGAGGCGGGAAAAAGACGTGGATTTGTGGGCCGCGACACGCTGCCCTGTATTGCCATCCTGAATCGTCTAATAACGCACTCAATTCTGCCCCCTTTAACGGGAACCTAGTCAGCGTTGGTAGGTTGTGGCAAGAAAAAAAGGCTATTTCATTAAAAAAATTTAGAAAAAATGAAAAATCTCGTCTTTTGGGCTACTTCTAGCCACTAGATATCCATATTCTTACCCATGCTAATTTGTTACTGGAACAAAGCGAATTGCCCAATGAACTAAATAGTTCAGTATTTGCTTCCGTTACTCGCTAGTTGATGTGAGAGCGATTTTTGTGGTTGCAAATCGTCCGCGAATCATGATGGGCATCCCTCGGAACATCAGAACAAATACTCCTACGATCCCCGCTGTCATCGGGATCCAAGACATTTGAACACTCGTTTCAGGATATAGAAAAACCGTTCCGAAAATAAAAGCTGTCTGACCAGCGAATGTCCAAAAGCGTGGGACAACCGTTTGTATATCGACAGCAAAAGCAACCATCGAAATAAGTATCAATATCAAAGCCCATAGGCGGACAGGTAATGCTGCTACTCCATAGCTCCCAAGTGCAAGAACAATTGCGCCAATTGCGCCAGCGATACCTACCCCAATAGAGAAGAACTCAAATAAGAGAAGAAAGAGCCCAGAAATTAACAGAAGATACGCTACTGGTGGACTCGCAATAGTGTGCATAAGCTGATCGAGAAGTGAAAGGCCTCGAATCTTTGTTTGAGTTAATGGTGATAGACGAGGTCCTTGGTCGGTCGAAATGACTTCGGAAATGAAACTATCTCTGGAAACAAGGAAATCTCCTAGCGTTGGGTTTGCGCAGCGAGCGAGTTGTTGCTCTGGTGTTAGTGGATTACCTAATTCGTCTATTTCGACTTTTTCGCATTGGACTATTTCTTTTTCAATTGCCTGTTCCCAGCCGAAAGTATTTGATTGAAGGAAGTTGTGATTTTCTCCCCAAATCTTCCCAAAGGTGTTTGGGTCAAGTATTTGAGCGCCTGTGTTTCCGATAGTAGACCCTATGGAAACGCCAACAGAATCCGCGGCACTGATAAGTTGAGCGACTTTTCCATGAGCTGAGGACCCCGATGGCCCGACCCATACATCTATTGGGACAGTTGAATTTTTGATTTGTAGCGCTATTTCATTTAGTTCAGCGTCAGAAATAACGGCTTGTTTAGAATTGACTTGAAGAATCAGCGCTCGAGCGCCACTTTCTTGAACCTCATCAAGGGCGCTTGATAGGACATCGGAGAGAACCTCGTCTAGAAGACCGCTTACTTCAAAAACTTCGACAAAGCCGGCATTCTCTGGCCCAGTATCTTGGGCGCTGGCCTGAGAGAGGTATAGGGAAGAAAACAATGAAAAGCACAAAAGTGTCGCCAATATCCAAACAAGAGGACGACGTAGAGCTGAAAAAATCCGGGGAGAGATCATTTGATTAGATTTATTCCTGTTCGGTTCTACCTAAAGCTTCTAAGGCTTCTTCATATGTTTCGGTAACCGTGACAATCTGATCGAAACCTGTTGTCTTAAGTAGTCCCATGAGCGAAGCTCTTCCACAGCAAACGACTACAACACCATCGTTTTCTCCTGCTTTTCGTATCGCCACAATAAGCGCCCCTAAACCAGCGGAATCCATAAATGGAACTTCGCTAAGGTCGATGAGTAACTGGGAAACTGAAACCAAATTTCCTAACGCTTCTCTGAATGAATCGACGGTATATGAATCTATTTCTCCAGTCGGACGGCAAATACTAAAATTCTCGTTGCCTTCTACATGAATATCTAACACTGTTCCTCCACAAAGATCTCTTAGGCGCGGATGATACTCGCATTTGTTTCAGAACACACAAGAAAAGAAAGATTATTGATCAAGTAAAGGGTTGAGGAAAATATGGAGACAGGGGCATTCTCGGAGTAGTCTTCTT
>MDTA01125699.1_pt1 | contig 13025 bp, 13 predicted proteins | sample 811151 | NCBI WGS metagenome assembly MDTA01 (sample SAMN05326648, study PRJNA326480) | marine metagenome | isolation source: seawater | place: Indian Ocean: South | collected 2010 | reverse complement strand
TCCAGCTTTTTTCATCATTTGAATAATTTTTCCTGGTAATGAACCAATATATGTTCTTCTGTGGCCTCTTATTTCAGCTTCATCCCTAATTCCTCCTAGAGAAATTCTAATAAATTTTCTATTGGTTGCTTTTGCTATAGATTTACCTAGTGATGTTTTTCCAACACCTGGAGGGCCAACTAAACATAGAATAGGGCCTTTCATTTTTTGAATTCTTTTTTGCACCGCTAAAAATTCAATTATTCTCTCTTTGACTTTTTCTAATCCATAGTGATCTTCATCTAAAATTTTTTGAGCATTTTTCAAATCTGTATTAATTTTTGATTTATTTGACCATGGAAGTTCTGTCATCCAATCAAGGTAATTTCTAACCACTGTTGCTTCGGCCGACATCGGGCTCATAGATTTTAATTTTTTCAATTCTGATAAACATTTTTCTCGAGCTAATTTCGGCATTTTAGCTTCAGTTATAGCTTTTGATAAGTTGGTTAGTTCATCTTTACCTTCATCGATTTCACCTAATTCTTTTTGAATAGCTTTCAATTGTTCGTTCAAATAATATTCTCTTTGTGTTTTTTCCATTTGATTTTTAACTCTTCCTCTAATTTTCTTTTCAACAGATAAAACACTGGTTTCTTTTTCTATAAATGAATGAATTTTTTCTAATCTTTTTTTTAGGTCAGTCATTTCAAGTAATTCTTGTTTTTCAAATATTTGTATATTTAAATTAGATGATAAATTGTTAGCTATTTGTAATGCATCTTTTAAATTTCTAATATTGTTTGTTTCTTCATTAAAATTTTTTTTGTTTAATACTAATAATTTTTCGTATTTTTTTACCAAACCTTGAGCAAAAACATCAAGTTCTTTTGAAACGTTTTCATCATTAATAATTTCAACTTCACATGTAAGAAATTTTTTCTCTTCAACATGATGTTTTAAAATTTTTATTCTTTTTTCACCCTCTATGAGAACTTTCACAGTTCCGTCAGGTAATTTTAATAGTTGTAAAACTTTGCTTAAGCAACCATATCCGTAGAGATCTTTATCCTCAGGTTCGTCAACCTCTGAATTTTTTTGAGTTACTAGAACTAGTGATTTGTCTGATTTCATTACTTCTTGCAAAGCTTTAATAGATTTTTCTCTTCCCACAAATAAAGGAACCACCATAGATGGGAAAATCACTATGTCTCTTAATGGTAATAATGGTTTGATATAAGAAGCTTTCATTCGATTAATATGGCGATAAATTCATTAATTTCAAGAAACAAATTTGCTTTAGGCAACTGATGTTGACTGTTTTTTACCATATGTGACGATCGGCTCAGATGTGCCCTTTACAGCAGATTTATCAACTGTAACTTTAGCAACATCCTCTTTATCAGGCAATTCAAACATTGTTTTAAGTAAAATATTTTCTAAAATGGATCTTAAACCTCTTGCTCCAGTTTTTTTTGATATTGCTTTTTTTGCTATCTCACTTATCGCGTCTTCTTTGAATTCAAGCTCAACGTTTTCAAATTCAAACAATCTTTTATACTGCTTAATTAAAGAATTTTTTGGTTCTTTCAAAATTTTGATTAAAGATTTTTCATCAAGATCATCCAAAGTTGCGATGATCGGCATTCTACCTATAAACTCTGGTATTAAGCCATATTTAATTAAATCCTCGGGCTCTAATTGTTTCATAATTTCAGACAAAGGTTGCTCTTTATAATTTTTAACTTTTGCTCCAAATCCTATCGAGCTGTCTTTTCCTCTATTGTCAATTAATTTATCTAGTCCAGCAAAAGCTCCTCCACAAATAAATAGTATGTTAGTGGTGTCAACTTGTAAAAATTCTTGTTGAGGATGTTTTCTACCTCCTTGAGGAGGAACGCTAGCTATTGTACCTTCCATAATTTTTAATAAGGCTTGTTGCACCCCTTCACCTGAAACATCCCTCGTAATAGAAGGATTTTCTGATTTTCTACTAATCTTATCAACCTCATCGATGTAAACTATTCCTCTTTGAGCCTTTTCAACATTGTAATCTGCAGATTGTAAAAGTTTTAAAATTATATTTTCTACATCTTCACCCACATATCCAGCCTCTGTTAAAGTAGTTGCGTCAGCCATAGTAAAAGGAACATCTAAAATTCTTGCTAAAGTTTGTGCTAATAAAGTTTTTCCACAACCAGTAGGTCCTACTAATAAAATATTAGACTTAGAAAGTTCAATATCTTTATTATTTTTTGTTTCGTGATTTAATCTTTTGTAGTGATTATGCACTGCTACAGATAGTATTTCTTTTGCAAATTTTTGCCCTATCACATACTCATCTAAAACATTACAAATTTCTTTTGGTGTAGGGACTCCATCTTGGTGTTTAACTAAAGAACTTTTATTTTCTTCTTTAATAATATCCATGCAAAGCTCAACACACTCGTCACAAATAAAAACAGTTGGACCCGCAATAAGTTTTCTTACTTCGTGCTGGCTTTTTCCGCAGAAGGAGCAATAAAGTATATTTTTACTATTTTTTTCAATCATAACGAATCAATATAACTATAATAAATCTCAATAATATTCTTATCAAGCTGAAGTTGTAAACAAGTCTATATATGGTGTTTTATTTTCTTTTTTCCACAACAGTATCGATTAAACCAAATTTCTTTGCATCTTCTGCTGTCATAAAATTATCTCTTTCTAAAGCTTTGGATATTTCCTCTACTGACTTGCCAGTATGCTTTGAATAAATTTTGTTCAATCTTTCTTTTAAAGATAGAATTTCTTTAGCATGAATTTGAATATCCGTAGCTTGTCCTTGAAATCCTGCAGATGGTTGGTGAACCATTATTCTTGAATTCGGCAAAGAGTATCTTTTGCCTTTTTCTCCTGCTGCTAGCAAAAAAGAACCCATTGATGATGCTTGACCTATACATAAAGTAGATACTGGAGAATTTATATATTGCATTGTGTCATATATACCTAATCCCGCTGTAACAAGACCTCCGGGACTGTTAATGTAAAAATTGATCTCTTTATTAGGATTTTCTGACTCTAAAAATAAAAGCTGAGCAGTAACTAATGAAGCAACTGTATCATTAACTGGGCCAACTAAAAAAACAATTCTCTCTTTTAATAATCTTGAATAAATATCATACGCTCTCTCACCTTTGCTTGTTTGCTCAACAACCATAGGAATAAGGCTATTCATTTGTTCTTCAAAATTACGACTCATAGGAAGTTTTATACAACTATTGGTTACTTTTTACTAATTTTTTTTGTTTTTACTTCTTTTTTATTGGAAGTCTGAGTTTTTTTTGTATTTTTTTGACCAACATTAAAATTGTTAAAATCAGATATAATTTTTTCAGCCTCAGAAGTGCTAATATTTTTAACTTCAAGCTTAATTTGTGATTTTATTAAACTAATAATTTTTTCTTCATAAATTGAACCCTTTAAGCTTTGTGATGCATTGGGATTTTTTTGATAGTAATCAAGTACCATTTTTTCTTGACCTGGCATTCCTTTGATTTGTTTTTGAATTTCTGTTTTGACTTCTTGATCTGAAACTTTTAAATTATTTTTTTCCCCATAAGCATTTAAAAGTAACCCTAACTTAATTCTAGATTTTGCAATTTTTTCATTTTTTAATTTATATTTTTCTTTATCTTCCTCTTTAAGACTTTGTGTCATTAATTTGATCTCTTGATCTATTAAATTTTTAGGTAAATCAACCTCATGATTTTTTTCAACTTGATCTAGGATTGCTTTTTTTGTAATCGAATTAAGTGCTTGTGTGTATTGACTTGATATTTGGTTTTCAATTAATTTTTTTAAATCTTTTAAATCTTTAGCACCTATTAATTTCGCAAAATCATCGTCTATTTTATTTTCTTTAGCTTCTTTTATGTTCAATATTTTGCATTTAAATAATGTTTTTTTGTTTGCTAATTCTTTTTTTGGATGATTTGCTGGCATAGTAGACTCTAAATTTTTTGTATCATTCTTTTTGACACCAATTAATTGATCATCAAATCCCTTTAAAAATAAATCTTTTCCTAATTCTAATTGAACTCCTTTTCCATCGCTTCCCTCAAATTTTTTTCCATCAATTGTTGCAGAATAATCAAAAGTGACTTGATCACCAATAATTGCTTTGTCACCATCTTTTTTGTTTTTAAATTGTTTATTTTGGCTTGAAATTTCTTTAAGTTTTTCCAAAATTATTTTTTCTTCAATTTTAACTTTATATTCTATTGCTTTATAATTTTCAAAAGATTTGAGCTTTATCTCTGGAAGTGAGTCTATTTGTAATTCATAATTTAAATCTTTCCCTTCGCCAAATGTTTTTAAGTCGATTTTGGGTTGACCTGCAATTTTTATTTTTTTTTCCTCTATTGCTTTAGCAGAAGTTTCTCTTAAAATTTTGTCTATTACTTCTCCATAAATTTATTTTCCAAATTGTCTTTTAATAACCGATGGTGGGACTTTACCTGTTCTGAAACCTTTTAAACTTACTTCTTTTTGTAGTTCATTTAACCTCTCATCCATTTTTTTTTGAATAGTGTTTTTATCTATTATTATCGATAAAATAGTTCTTAAACCTTTTTTTGACTGAATTTCTACTTTCATATTTTTTTTTGGTGGGCAAGAAGAGACTCGAACTCTTAAGCCTTGCGGCACTGGTTTCTAAGACCAGCGCGTATACCAATTCCGCCACTTGCCCAAATTTATATTCGATTTTTTATATATCAATTTGGTTTTTTGTTAAACGATAAAGTCTTAGGTAAATCATTATATAAATTAAAATCAAAGAAAAAAACCAGTACTTACAAACTAAACTATTATCAGCAAAATAGATACTCGGTAAAATTAAAATAGCAAAAAAAGCATTGATTATTATTGAATTAATATAATTACTTTTTTCTAGTTCAAAAACCTTTTCAATTTTTTTAAAAGTAAGCATATGTAGGTGCAGATTATCTGGAAGAACAGGAGATTTATTTTGAAGTATCTTTCTTAAAAAAGAGAAAAACACTTCAAAAAATAAATAAAATAAAAGAATACAAAAAAAGAAAGATGAAATTAAAGGATTTAAATTATTAGTAATTATTACATTTAATGCTACTAAAGATCCAAACAGATAAGACCCGCTATCACCTAAAAACATTTTTGCTTTAGGAAAATTAAATAGCAAAAAAGTTACTAAAATTACAATTTGACCAGTTAGAAAAAAAGCAAATTCAAGTTGATTGTTTTCAAGGTTTAAAAATAATAAAACTGAGTTAATTATTATTAAATTGATTGTCAATAAACCGTTAAAACCATCAATTAAATTAGCTCCATTAATAATAAACAAAAAACATAAAATTATAAAAATGTTGGAAAAAATTTTGTTTTTGAGCCAAAAATTTAAAAAAATCAGATCGATATTATGTATTTGAACTGAGAGAAGATTAATAAATATTAATAAAAAAATTATCATTAAAATTAATCTCATTAAAGGATTAATCTTAATTTTTAGATCATCTAAATAACCTATTAGAAATAAACTTAAACAAATAAATATATAGCTGTATAAAATTTCTGAATAAAGCAAATAATAAAAAAATAAAAAAATGAATAATGAAATAATGCTTGCTATACCCCCGCTTCGAGAAACAGCTTCTTTATGAAAAGCCTGAGGTTTTGAAAAATCATTGTCAACTAAAGCACCGTTTCCTATTTTTAGAGAGTATTTATTGATAATTAAAAAAATAAAAAAAGTAATAAATACAAAGATAGATAAAAATCCTAATTCTATTGACTCTGGTTGCATATTATTTTTTTATACCCTTGTTATTTTTTTTTACAATGTAAATACCTACTATAATTATAAATAATGAAATTAAAACTCTCCACGTAATTATTTCATCCATTAAAAAATAACCAAACATAACACCGAATATTGGAATTAAATAGGCAACTTGAGTTTGAAAAACTAATCCATTTACTGTTAATATTCTAAATCTTATTAACCAAGCCAATCCTGTAGCTACAACTCCAAGATAAAGAAGAGATAAGGTAGATTCTAAAGAAGGATTTAGCAACCAAGGCTTTTCTATAAAAATTGATAAAGGCAGTAACAGAATTACTGACCATAAAGTTGTTGAAGTGGTTACATTTTCATTTCCTTTTTTTTTAAGTTTTAAAGTCAAAATGCCACCTATGGAATAAAAAGTAGATCCTAGGATGGTAATTAGTGCAAAAATATAATTATTTTCATTAATAATTAACCTGTCAAAAAATAAAAAGACAACTCCAGTGAAACCAATTACTATTCCTATTGATTTTAAAAAAGTAATTTTTTCATCTCTAGTAAAAAAATGCGCTAATATGGATCCGCTTATAGGAGTAGTGCTCATTAGTATTGCTGCTAAGTAACTATTAATCTGACTTGTTCCTATAGCTATTAAAGTAAAAGGAATAGCGATATTGCACATGCCAATTAAAGCATAAGGTCTCCAATTTTTTGAAAAAGCTTCTATTTTGATTTTTTTATATTTACATAGAATATATAAAGGTATGCTTGCAAAAATTACTCTTATTAAAGCTAAAGTAAATGGATCGTAAGAGAAAGTAGCAATCTTAATGTTAAAAAAAGAGGAACCCCAAATCAAACCTAGTAAAGTTAAAAGTAATATGTCTATTGATCTAGCTTCTCTCATTTCAAGTAGAGATTGTATTATGAATAAAATGCATAGCTGATATATACTAATTATTATATATTGAAATCAATACTTATGTATGTTCAGTACAATTTTAATTTAGTAAACAAGGTTACTTTAAATGAGTTCTAAAAATATTTTAAAATTGATTAAAGATAAACAAGTAGAATTTGTAGATCTTAGATTTACAGACCCTAGAGGCAAACTTCAACATTTAACAATGGACTCAACAGTGGTTGATGAAGATATGTTAGATAATGGAGTTTTTTTTGATGGATCCTCAATAGCTGGTTGGAAAGCTATAAATGAGTCAGATATGATTTTAAAGCCTGATTTAGATAGGCCAATAATTGATCCATTTAATTCTCACACAACTTTAAATATATTTTGTGATATTTTAGATGCAGTAAAGAAAGATCCTTACGAAAGAGATCCTAGAGGCACTGCAAAAAAAGCCGAAGCATTCTTAAAAAATTCAGGCATTGGAGATAAAGCTTACTTTGGTCCGGAGCCAGAATTTTTTGTATTTGATGATGTAAGATTTAAAAATGATATGAACGAAACAAGTTTTTCTATTGATAGCTCGGAAGGCCCTTATAATACTGGTAAAAAATACGAAAATGGAAACATGGGCCACAGACCAGGCGTAAAAGGTGGGTATTTCCCTGTTCCACCAGTTGATAGCGCTCAAGATATGAGAGGTGAATATTTAAAAGCTCTAAAAGATATGGGGGTCAAAGTTGAAAAACACCACCACGAAGTTGCGCCTAGCCAACATGAACTTGGAATGTATTTTGGTACTTTAACTGATCAAGCTGATAACTTGCAACTCTATAAGTATGCAGTGCAAATGGTTACACATTCATTTGGTAAAACAGCAACTTTTATGCCAAAACCTGTAAAAGGCGACAATGGATCAGGAATGCACTGTCACCAATCTATTTGGAAAGGTAATACACCTTTATTTATGGGAAAAGAATACGCTGGGTTATCAAAAACTGCATTATATTATATTGGTGGAATTTTAAAACATGCAAAAGCTATTAACGCATTTTCAAACGCAACCACTAACAGCTATAAAAGATTAATTCCAGGCTTTGAAGCACCAGTCATTTTAGCATATTCTGCGAGAAATAGATCCGCATCATGTAGAATTCCAATTATAATGAACCCTAAAGCAGCCCGAATGGAAATAAGATTTCCCGATGCAGCAGGAAATCCATATTTAACTTTTGCATCAATGTTAATGGCAGGAATTGATGGTATTAAAAATAAGATAGATCCCGGCAAATCTTTTGACAAGGATTTGTACACTCTTTCAGAAGATGAAGTAAAAAAGTTACCAACCGTTTGTGGCTCTCTAAGAGAGGCAATGCAAAATCTAGATAAAGATAGAAAGTTTTTAACTCAAGGTGGAGTTTTTACTGATGACCAGATAGATGCATACATCGACCTAAAATTTCAAGAAATCTATAAGTTTGAACATACTCCTCACCCAATTGAGTTTGAAATGTATTATAGTGGTTAAACTTTAAAGGACTCCCCGCAGCCGCAACGCTCTATTTCATTTGGATTATTAAAAACAAATTGAGATGAAAATTTTTCTTTTTTATAATCCATTTCAGTCCCTAACAAATACATTACCGCTTTTGGGTCAATTAATACTTTTACGCCTTTTTCTTCAACTACTTCCTCGTTAGGTTTGACCTCTTTTGCATACTCCATGATATAAGACATTCCTGCACATCCACCTGATTTTACTCCGATCCTAACACCTATTGTTGAACCTTCAGCTTTTGACAAAATTTCTTTAATTCTACTTACTGCACTATCACTGAGTTTAATTATTTGTTCGCTCATAAATTTAGTTCTAATTTTGCTGCCTCTGACATTTTCTCTTTAGTCCAAGGAGGGTCCCATACTAATTTTAAATTTACTTCCTTAATACCCTCAATTTTTAATATATTATCTTTAACCGATTTTGGCAAACTTTCTGCTACAGGGCAATTAGGAGAAGTTAACGTCATTTCAATTGCCACCTTTTTTTCATCTTCAATATCAATCTTATAAATGAGACCTAATTCGTAAATGTTAACAGGTATTTCAGGATCATAAATCTTTTTTATTTCTGAAATAACTTTATCTTTTAAATCACTCATAATTATCTTTTTTTTCTAGAGCAGCTAATAAAGTGTGCCAAGCCATAGTAGCGCATTTTATTCTCATTGGAAATTCTTGGACACCGGATAATGAAGAAATAGTAGTAACCTGATCTTCAGATAGACTATTTAAAGTTATTTTTGATTTATTTTTCAACATTTTTAAAAAGTCGTCAGTAACTTTTTTTGAAAACTGTAAATCTCTCCCTTTAAGAGTATCAGTAAGTATTGAGGCAGAAGCTAAAGAAATTGCACATCCCTCGCCTTCAAAGCTTAAACCAGATAGGTTTTTGTCTTTATCAAGCTTTGCATAAATATGAACTTTGTCACCACACAAAGGATTATGTGCTTTTGCATCATGATTGTAACCTTCACATTTTCCTTTATTTCGAGGATTTTTAGCATGATCCAATATTATCTCCTGATATAATTCTTTTAACTCCATTTAAACCTTAAAAATTTTTTTACAATTAGTTATAGCGTCATTTAATTTATCTATATCTTCTTTTGTATTGTAAAGTCCTAAAGAAGCTCTAGCGGTTGCTGGTATACCCAGTTTGTCATGTAAAATTTGACAGCAGTGATGTCCTGCTCTTATAGCTACACCATCTTCATCTAAAATTGTAGCAATGTCATGAGGGTGAATACCTTTCATCGTAAAACATATTACCGAACCTCTTTCTTTCGGGTCACCAATTATACTTATTGAGTTATTTTTCTTTAATTTTTCAATTCCATATTCCATCACTTCATTTTCATGGTCTTGAATGTTTTTCATTCCTAATTCTTCAATAAATTTAATAGCTTCAGAAAAAGCAACAACTTCAGCAGTTTGCAATGTACCCGCCTCAAATTTGGTGGGAGTAGAAGCAAAAGTTACTTTTTCCTTTAACACCTCGCTAATCATTCCTCCACCTCCTTGGTAAGGTGGCAATTCATCTAACCATCTTTTTTTCGCATATAATATCCCTAATCCATTTGGGCCATACATTTTATGACAAGATATTGCGTAAAAATCACATCCTAATTCTTGCATATCTAATTTTAAATGTGGAGCTCCTTGAGTTCCATCAACCAAAACTGGAATTTTCTTTTCATTGGCTAAATCAACAATTTGTTTAATCGGTATAATGGTACCAGTTACATTAGAGATATGAGTAATAGCAATAATTTTTGTTTTTGAATTTATAAGTTTCTTAATTTCATCAATTTCAACTTCACCTTTTACGTTGACTGGAGCAAATATAATTTTTGCACCTTTTTTCTGTCTTAAAAAATGCCAAGGAATATAATTTGAGTGATGTTCTAATTCTGTAATCAAAATTTCATCCCCTTCTTTTATAAATTTTTCTCCATAAGATGAAGCGATTAAATTGATCGACTCAGTTGCACCCTTCGTGAAAATAATTTCTTCCCTATGTTTCGCATTTAAATAATTTTTCACTAAATCTCTGGTATTCTCAAATCTATTAGTTGCTTTTACTGCTAACGAATGCACACTCCTTCCTACATTAGAAAATTCTGTTTCATAAAAATTTGACATTTTTTTTATTACTGCCTTAGGTTTTTGTGATGAATTTGCACTATCGAGGTAAACTAAAGGTTTACCATTTATCTTTTGACTAAAAATTGGAAATTCAGACTTAATGTTTTTTATATTCATTTAATAATTGTTTCTCTAAGTTAGTCTTAATAAAATTTCTTATTGAACTACTTTTTATAGAGTCAGCTACCTCATTAAGAAAACCATTTATTAATAATTTTGTAGAATCTTTTTTGCTTAAACCTCTTGTCATTAAATAATAAATAGATTCTTCATCTAAACTGCCTGACGTTGAGCCGTGAGAACATTTAACGTCATCTGCATAAATTTCTAATTCTGGCTTAGAGTCGAACTCAGATTTATCATTCAATAAAATAGCTTTGCTTAGTTGATAGGCATTAGTCTTTTGAGCAACATCTTTTACAAAAATTTTTCCTTGATAAACACCCTTGCTATCATTATTTAAAACATTTTTTACCTTTTGATAACTTTTACAATTAGGTGAAAAATGGTTTATACGAGTTTTGATTTCTTGGTGTTCACTGTTACTTAAAAATGAAGCACATTGTAAATTACACTCACTATTCTCACCTTCAAGATTAAATACTAGATCTAATTTATTAAATTTTAAACCAGTTGGAAAAATAAAAGAAGATAAACTTGATCTATTAGATAATTTGTTTATTGAATATTTATGAAAATAACCTGAGCTTTTATCGTTCTGAAGATAAATATTTTTTAAAATTGCAGAATTTTCTAAGACAACGTCTTCATAGATATTATTAAAAAAGTTTTTCTCGGAGTTATTAACTATAAACTCTAATAAATGTAGTTCAGAATTTGTTCCAACTTTTATTTTATTTTTACTATTTAAAATAATTTCATTCAAATCTTTAGTGAATAGGTGATAAATAACTAAAATTTTTTTAAATTTGTAATTTTCTTTTATTTCTAAAAAAAAGCCTTTATTTGATAATGCATGATTTAAATTTACTAAAGGGTTATTTTCTTTTTTATCAGTATAATTTTCGTTTACAAAAGGCTTAATTTTAATTTTACTTTGGTCCTCATGTTCAAAGTCACTTAAAGTCAGTTCCCCGTTTACTAAAACAATATAGTTATGATCGAAATCTTTAATAAAATTTATATTTGGTTTTTCTGGTTTTCCAAATTCGATATTTAATTTATCAAAATTTTTTGAAATTATTTCTCTTAGGTCTGAAAACTTCCAGTCCTCACTTTTTTTATTTGGAAGTCCAGTGTCATTAAAATAATCTAAGTTTTTTATTCTAAAATCTTTTTCCTCCTTTGAGAATCTACCAATTTTATCAATTTCTTTAGAATCTATTTTTAAGTTAAGCATTTGAATTAATTCCTTTATAGCCTGTTTTCTCTAATTGTATTGCAAGTTCACTTGATCCAGATTTTACAATTTTACCGTCAGATAAAATATGAACAAAATCAGGTTTGATGAAATTTAATAATCTTTGATAGTGTGTGATAACTAGAAAAGATTTTTTATCGTCTCTTGATGAGTTAACGCCATCAGCAACTATTTTTAACGCATCGATATCTAAGCCTGAGTCTGTTTCGTCAAGTATGATTAGGCTTGGTTCTAATATCTTCATTTGTAAAATTTCGTTTTTTTTCTTTTCTCCTCCTGAAAAACCTACGTTGAGTTGTCTTGATAACATTTTTTCATCCATTCCAAGTTCACTTGATTTTTCTTTTACAATTTTTAAAAATGTTATTGCGTCTAATTCTTTTTTTCCTTGTGCTTTTCGAATTTTATTAAGAGATGTTCTAAGAAAGTTTCTTGTATTTACTCCAGGTATTTCAGTTGGATATTGAAATGCTAAAAAAACACCCTTTTGAGCTCTTTCGTCAATAGGTATTTCATTTAGACTTTTACCCTGATAATTTAATTTACCAGAGATTTTATAGCCCTCTTTGCCAGAAAGTACGTTTGCCAGCGTGCTTTTTCCTGAACCATTTGGTCCCATAATTGCATGTAATTCTCCTGGCTTAATAGAAATATTAAGACCTTTTAGTATTTCTTTATTGTTTATCGAAACATTTAAGTTTTTAATTTCTAACATTAACCCACGCTTCCCTCTAAACTTATGCCGACCAATTTTTGTGCCTCTACAGCAAACTCCATAGGTAATTGTTGTAATACGTCTTTACAAAATCCATTAACTATAAGACTTACTGCTTCTTCTTGATTCAATCCTCTTTGATTACAATAAAATAATTGATCATCGTTAATCTTTGAGGTGGTTGCTTCATGTTCGATGGTTGACGAAGAGTTCTTGTTTTTAAGGTATGGAACAGTGTGCGCTCCACATTTATTACCCATTAGTAAAGAATCACATTGAGTGTAATTTCTAGAGTTTGTAGCTCTTCTTCCAATGTCTACCAAGCCTCTATAGGTATTGTCTGCTTGTCCAGCAGAGATTCCTTTAGAAATAATTTTGCTTTTTGTATTTTTTCCTAAGTGAATCATTTTTGTTCCAGTGTCTGCTTTTTGATGATTATTAGTTATTGCTATTGAATAAAATTCACCAACAGAGTTATCTCCTTGTAAAATACAACTTGGATATTTCCAAGTTATTGCGGAGCCAGTCT
>MDTA01059211.1_pt1 | contig 13025 bp, 15 predicted proteins | sample 811151 | NCBI WGS metagenome assembly MDTA01 (sample SAMN05326648, study PRJNA326480) | marine metagenome | isolation source: seawater | place: Indian Ocean: South | collected 2010 | reverse complement strand
AACACCATTGTAACTTTTTTGACCGAAAACATAAGAGTTATATCCAATATTTTTAAAATCTTCATAAGGAAAACTAATATCTTGAGTTTTAATTTCTTGGAGTAATAAAATGTCAGGAGTTGAATTTTTTATATATTCTAGAATATTAGTAATTCTTGCTCTAACTGAATTTACGTTCCATGAAATTATTTTCATTAAATTGAAAAAGAGAGACCGCAACCACATGAAGCAGAAGCTTTAGGATTTTTTATTGAAAACGATTCTCCAATCATTTCTTTTTTAAAATCTATTATTGAACCAGCTATGATATCAAGCGACTGTTTATCAATTACAGCTTTATTAAATAGAATATCATCTTTTTCTATTTTACTATCAAAGCTAAAATTATATTTAAATCCGGAACATCCACCACCTTGAACAGCAATTCTAAAATATTTTTCATTATCACTTTTAGTGATTTTTTCTATCTGGTTTATCGCACTTTTTGTAAATTCTAATTTTTTTTCCATAATGTTTTAGTATATAATCTATATAATAAGCATGCAAAAAAATTCAATCCAAACTTTATCTAAATTAGCTGTTCCACTTAAGTCTAAAGGCAGGTTTTTTAAAGAAAAAAAAACTTATCTAAGGTCAGATTTTCAAAGAGATAGAGATAGAATAATTCATTCTACTGCTTTTCGAAGGCTTAAGCATAAAACACAAGTATTTATAAATACTACAGGAGATCATTTTAGAACTAGAATTACTCATTCGCTGGAAGTATCTCAAATTGCTAGAACTTTATCCAAATTTTTTAATTTAAATGAGGATTTATGTGAAACTCTTAGTTTAGCACATGATCTTGGTCATACGCCATTTGGCCACGCAGGTGAAGAAGCATTAAATGATTGTATGAAAAAATTTGGAGGATTTGACCATAACATTCAGACATTAAGAATAATTTTATTTTTAGAAAATAGATATTATGAATTTAAAGGTTTAAACTTAACTTTAGAAACATTAGATGGATTAATTAAGCACAATGGCCCAATTAAAAATTTAAAAAAATATAAATCAATCTTAGGAATAAGTTATTTTAGAAATAAAATTAAGTTTTCTTTAAGTCCATCATTAGAAGCTCAGATAGCTTCTATTTCAGATGATATCGCTTATAATAGTCATGATCTAGAGGATGGATTAAAATCTAACTTATTTTCTCTTAAAGATTTAGATAATATACCAATACTAAACAAAATTATTTTAAAGCATAAAAAAAAATTAAATAACTTCTCAATTGATTTGATTATAAGACAAATAATAAGAGAAATAATTAATGAAATGGTGAAAGATCTAATTATAACTACTCAAAATAATATTAAAAAAAAAAAAATTAGGAATTTACAGGATGTTTATAAATCTAAATATCCTCTTGTAACTTTTTCAAATAAGATGCGCAAATTTGATAAAAAAATTAAAAGTTTTTTACGAAAAAAGATGTATTATCATAAGAAAGTCAAATCTAACACTAATGATGGAAAAAAAATTATAAAAAAATTATTTTCATCTATTAAAAAAAATCCAAGTAAATATATTAATGTGAGTAAGTACGATAAAACAAACATTGCTAGATCAATTTGTGATTTTATTGCTGGTATGACTGATAGATATGCAATAAATTTATACAGCAAGATTAAATGAATATATTCGATAACTATTTATCTAAAATTAATAAGATTATTTTGGATAATAAAAAAATTTTAAAACTAACTCATTTGGAATACCTAGATAATGTAAATTTGGAAATTCCACCCGATTATTTTAATAGTGATTTATCCTCTAACATTTCATTAGTTTTAGCAAAAAAAAATCAACTAAATCCAATGAATTTAGCAGACAGTATAAAAAATTTACTATTAAAAAAAATTAACCATTTTGAAAAAATTGAAATTAAAAAACCCGGTTTCTTAAACATTAAACTTTCAAAGGAAGGGTTTATATATAACATTAACAATATATTAAAAAATAAAGGCATTTATGGATCAAAAAAATCAAATAAGTATTATAATATAGAATTTGTTTCGGCAAACCCAACGGGGCCAATGCATGTAGGTCATTGTAGAGGGGCCGTGTTTGGGGATGTTTTATCAAACTTATTATTATTTAATGGTAATAAAGTAACTAAAGAATATTATATAAATGACTACGGCAATCAAATTAAAAATTTTGTAGAGTCAGTTTATTTGAGAATAAGAGAAATCAAATTCAAAGAAAAGTTTATTTTAAAAGATAATTTATATCCAGGTAATTATATTAAAGAAATTGCTAAAAATATAATTGAAAATAATAAAAATTTAAATATTGAAAATTTAGATGATTGTTTTTATGAGTTAAAAAAACTTTCATTAATAGGATCAATGACTCTTATAAAAGATGATTTAAAAAAACTTGGTATACGACATGATAATTTTTTTTCAGAGACTGAGCTTTTAAAAAAAGATTTGGTAAATAAATCAATAAATAAACTTAAAACTGGTAATTTTGTAGAAGAAGGTTATCTTGATCCCCCAAAAGGAGAGAAACCGAAAAATTGGAAAAAAGTTAAAAGACTAATTTTTAAATCAACAACATTCGGAGATGATACAGATAGAGCGTTACAAAAAGACGACGGAACTTGGACTTATTTTGCAAATGATGTTGCTTACCATTTAGACAAAATTAATAGAAAATACGATAATTTAATAAATATTCTTGGTGCGGATCACACAGGATATATAAAAAGAATCACTGCTGCGGTTTCAGCTTTATCTAATAATAAAGTGCAGTTAAATTGTAAGGTTTGCCAACTGGTTAAACTTTATAAAAATGGACAACCTTTTAAAATGTCAAAACGAGCAGGTGAATTTATCTCTGCTCAAGATTTAATGAACGAAGTTAGTAAAGACTCAATTAGATTCATGATGTTAAATAGAAGTAATGATGTAGAGTTAGATTTTGATTTTGAGAAAGTTAAAGAAAAAACTAAAGATAACCCAGTTTTTTATGTTCAATATGCTTACGCAAGAATTAATTCAATTATTAGAACTGTTGGTAAAAGTTTAAATGATGATATTTCAATTAATCAAAATAATTTTTTCCTGAATAATTACGAAGAAAAGATTATCAGAAAGATCTTTGAATGGCCTAAAATAATTGAGTCTTCAGCAAATAAATTAGAACCTCATAAAATTCCTTTCTATCTATATGAGCTTTCAACAATATTCCACTCTTATTGGAGTAAAGGAAATGAAGATAGTAAATTTAAATTCATAGATAACGATAAAATAAAAAGAATAGAAACTTTAGCTATTATCTATCTTATTGCAGCAGTGATTAAAAATGGAATGAATATTCTTGGAGTATCTTTACCTGAAAAAATGTAATGATCAAAATATTTAATAGTTTAATATTTTTATTGGTAATATCTTATTTATTTAGTATTTATAAATACTATTCTTCAAGTAAAAATATAGATAATAAAAACTATAATCGTCTAAACATTGAAAAAATTTTGAGCGAAAAAATATCTGATTTACCAATTCTTAAAGACGATACTAACAATATTATCGAATTTAATGACTCACCAGAAAGTGATATTGAGAGTGATAAGAGAAGAAGTTTCTGGGAATTAATCAAATAAAATGAAAACTAAGGCAATTATTATTAGTATTAAAGGCCCGAAATTATCAAATATTGAAAAGATTATTCTTTCCCAAGAAAATCCTTGGGGAATTATCTTGTTTAAAAGAAATATTAAATCATTTAATCAAACTAAAAGTTTAATTTCTGAAATAAAAAAATTAACAAAAAATGATAAATTCCCAATAATGATAGACGAGGAAGGTGGAGCTGTTTCAAGAATGAATGCTTTGATTAATCACAATTTCACAGCTAATTTTTTTGGTAAATTATATAAAGATGATAAAAAATTATGTACTAAGATTTACAAAATTTATATAAATTCATTAAGTCAGGTTTTAAAAAGCCTAGGGATTAATATTAATACAATTCCAGTATTAGATGTTTTAAGAACGTACACTAATAAAGTAATAGGTAGTCGAAGTTTTTCAAGAGATAAAAAAATTGTCAAGCAAATGGGTAAATTAACTATAAAATATCTGAATATAAATAAAATAGCTGGTGTAATTAAACATATTCCGGGTCATGGAAGTTCTTTACTAGATAGTCATAAGAAAATGCCTATAGTTAATTTAAGTAAAAAAAAAATTAAATAAAATTGATTTTTACCCATTTAAATTTTCAAAGGCTAAGTTTGCAATGACAGCCCATATTCTTTTTAAAAAAATTGATAAAAACCATCTTGCAACAATATCTCCTAAAATAATTAAAAAGATAATAAGAGAAAAAATTGGTTTTAAAGGAATTTTAATTTCAGATGATATCTCTATGAAAGCTCTTAAATTTGACATAGTCACAAGTGCAAAAAAATCTATAAAAGCAGGCTGCAATTTAGTTCTTTACTGTGCAGGAAATACTAGTGACAACTTGAAATTGATAAAATCTCTTCCTTATATAGACAAATTTACTGCAAAAAAAACATCAGAATTTTTTAAGTTTTTAGGGTAAAATTAAAGATATGGAATCAAAAACTAATGAACAAATTTCAGTTGATATACCTAATTATACTGGCCCACTAGAGGTTTTGCTCGATTTAGCAAAAACACAAAAAGTTGATTTAGCAGAAATTTCAATTACTAAATTGGCTGATCAATTTTTAGATTTTATTAAAAACAACGATAACTTGAATTTGGAAACTGCTTCAGAGTATTTATTAATGGCAACTTGGCTGGCATATTTAAAGTCAAAGCTATTATTGCCCGATAATGATGAAGATGACTTCAAAGCAATCGAAGTAGCTGAAAAATTAAAGCTTCAACTAAAAAAGTTGGAGTTAATTCGTATTTTGTCTGATCAAATGTTAAAAAAAAAAAGACTAGGTGTTCATATTTTTACAAGAGGTATGAAAGGAGGGATAAGATCTATTAATACACCTGTCTACAATGTTTCTCTTTATGAACTCCTGAAAACATATTCATCAATTCAAATGCAGAAAACTTTCCAAAATATAAGTATTCCAAAACTTCCAGTGCTGACAACTGAGGAAGGGATTAATCAAATAAGAAGCAATCTTAATAATATAATAAATTGGAAAAATTTAATGGAACTGATACCGAAATTCTACTCAGACAATAAAATGAAAAGAACTGGTATAGCAGGAATATTTGCTGCAAGTCTTGAATTAACTCGAGAGGGCGTAATATCTATTTCTCAAAAAAAGATTTTTGATAAATTAATGATTAAAAAATCATAGATGAAAAACAAAAAAAAAGATAACGTTATTGATTTTCCATCCACCACTTCTAAGCTTGAGAGGCAGGTCGAAGCTATACTTTTTGCTGCCTCAGAACCTTTGGATGTGGAAACTATAGAGCGAAGAGTCCAAACAACAACAAATTTGAAAAAAACTTTAGAAAATTTATCTGAAATATATAAAAAAAGAGGTATAAACTTAGTTTGTATAAAAAATAAATGGTCTTTTAGGACAGCCGATGATTTATCTAAATTGATGGCTTTACAAAAGTCCACTCAAAAAAAACTTTCGAAAGCTACTCTAGAAACATTAGCAATAATAGTTTACCATCAACCTGTCACTAGATCTGAGATAGAGGAAATAAGGGGCGTCTCTTTTGCTACAAATACTTTAGAAATTTTACTTGAGTTAGATTGGGTTAGACCTGCTGGTCGAAAAGATGTCCCAGGAAAGCCAATTCAATATGGGACAACAGAAAATTTTCTTAATCATTTTAATATACAAAAATTATCAGATTTGCCCACTGTAGATGAATTAGGCTCTGCAGGTTTGATAGATACAACTTCTATTGATAAGTCAATTTTTGGAACCGGAAAATTCTTTAAAGAACAGTCAATTACTGAAAAAAAGAATATTTATGAAGATATTGATGAGGCCATTAAAAAGGCTCCTGATCAAGAAAAATAATTATATTTATTTAAGTACATTTATTGTATATAAATAATTTATGGGTATAAGTTTCTGGCAAATAGCGATAGTAGTTGTTCTTGTAGTTTTGCTCTTCGGCAGAGGAAAAATTTCAAGTTTGATGGGAGATGTTGCAAAAGGCATTAAAAGTTTTAAAAAAGGTATGTCTGAAGATAATTCTATCAATAATCAAGACGAAAATTCCAAGTCAGATAATTCTGACTCTGAAAACAAATAATCAAAATGCCTCAAATTGGATGGTTAGAGATCTTATCAGTAGTAGTTATTGCAATATTAGTTTTAGGCCCGAAAGAATTTCCAATAGCGCTTAAAAAAATTGGAACCTATATAGGTAAATTTAAGAATACACTGAGTAGCATTCAAAGAGAAGTTTCTTCGGCTACCCAGGATATAGATTTAGATAAAGATACCAAAAATAAACAAGATATTAAAAAAAATGGCTGATAGTAATTCTTTTACAAGTCATTTTGTAGAGTTAAGATCTAGGCTTTTAAATTCATTAATATTTATTTTTGTTATATTTATAATTTCTTATATTTTTGCAGACCAAATTTATAATTTTCTAGTCGAACCTTATGCAAATGCAGTCAAAGATGATCAGGTTTCTAGACGTTTAATTTTTACAGCGTTACATGAAACATTTATCACTTATATTAAAGTTGCTTTTTTTTCAGCAATTTTTTTAGGAAGCCCAGTTTTATTAATCCAAATTTATAAATTTATTGCACCAGGACTTTATAAAAATGAAAAAAAAGCAATACTTCCATACCTAATATCTACACCCATTCTTTTTATATTAGGAGGTCTCTTGGTTTATTATTTAGTCATGCCTTTGGCTATAAAGTTTTTTTTATCTTTTGAGTCAGTTGGATCCAATACTAATTTACCAATACAACTTGAAGCAAAAGTTAATGAATATCTATCATTAATCATGAGGTTAATTTTTGCATTTGGTATAAGTTTTCAATTACCTATATTATTAAACTTATTAGCAAGGATCGGAGTTGTAAATTCAAATTATTTAAAAACAAGAAGACGTTATGTAATAGTAATTATCTTTGCTTTAGCAGCTATATTGACACCCCCAGACCCAATTACTCAAGTTGGATTGGCAATACCTTTGTTATTACTCTATGAATTTTCTATATTCACTGTAAAATTCACTGAAACCAAAAATGAAAAAGTAAATACAGAAGATGCATAATATTAAAGATTTAAGAAAAAATTTAGAAGTCTATAAAAAAAAGTTTTTAGAAAGAAATTTTCAATTCAAAATTGATGAATTTAATATTTTAGATATCACAAATCGGAAGTTAATAAGTCAAAAAGAAAAATTAGAACAGGAAAAAAAAATATTATCTAAATCTAAAGATAAATCAAACTTTGAAAAATCTAAAAATATTTCTGAACAAATTTCAAAAATAACAAGCGATCAATTAATAGCTCAAAAAAAACTTAATGAATTGTTACATATTTTACCAAATTTAGCTTTAGAAGATGTTCCAGTTGGTAAAGATGAAAAATCAAATAAAGTTATAAAACAATATGGTAAAATTGAAAAACGATCTTTCAAGGTAAAATCTCATGTTGAAATTGGATTAAAAAATAAGCAAATTGACTTTGATATTTCAACAAAACTTTCTGGCTCTAGATTTGTTGTGTTAAAAAACAAATTCGCTTTACTAGAAAGAGCTTTAATAAATTTTATGCTTGATACGCACACTAAAGAATTCAATTATACTGAAATTTCACCACCTCTAATAGTTAATGAAGATGTAATGTTTGGCACTGGTCAACTTCCAAAATTTGAAGAAGATCAATTTGAAATAAAATTTGAGAATTCTGATAAAAGAAAATTTCTTATACCAACAGCTGAGGTGGTACTAACAAATTTAGTAAGAGCTACTTTGCTTAATCCAAATCAATTACCTTTGAGATTTGTGGCCTCAACACCATGTTTTCGTAAAGAAGCAGGTAGTTATGGGAAAGATACCAAGGGAATGATTAGACAACATCAATTTTATAAAGTTGAATTAGTAAGTATCGTAGAGCCAAAAGATTGCAGTCAAGAATTAGAACGCATGCTGAATTGTGCAAAAAAAATATTAGAAATGTTAGAAATTCCTCACCAAGTTATTTTACTTTCTTCAGGTGATATGGGTTTTAGTGCAGAAAAAACATATGATATTGAAGCTTGGATACCATCGGAAAAAAGATATAGAGAGATTTCAAGTTGTTCGTCTTGTGGTTCATTTCAAGCAAGAAGGATTGGAGCTAAGTATAAAGTAAAAAATGGAAATGAATTTGTCAGTACCTTAAATGGTTCTGGATTAGCTGTCGGTAGATTAATGATTGCACTATTAGAAAATAATCAAAATGAAGATGGATCAATTGCAATTCCAAATGTTTTAAAAAAATACATGAATAACTTAGATAAAATTTGATAAAATTTAACTTGTTTATCTAATACATTTATTATAATTGTTTTTCAATGAGTGGACAGGGAATAGCGCAATTTATACCTTTAATACTAATTTTTGTTATTTTTTACTTTTTTTTAATTAGACCTCAGCAAAAAAGGGTAAAAGATCACAAGGCTATGGTTGAGTCATTAAAAAGAGGTGATGAAATAATTACTTCTGGAGGCATAATTGGTGTAGTTGATCGTGTTATGGAAGATGATCGGATTGAGGTTATTATTGGAGAAGGAACCAAAGTTCAGATTATCAGATCAACTATTACAAGTTTATTAAAAAAAGAAGAAATTAAAAAGTAATTCTTTTTCGTGTTAAATTTCACTAAAATAAATATTCTGTTAATATATTTAACATTTTTTTCTATCTCAATTTTTTCTACTTTAAATCTTCAAAGCAAAGATAATTTAATTATTGATAAAAAAGTTAATTTGGGACTAGATTTACAAGGTGGCTCATATTTATTGTTAGAAATTAACTCTGACTCCCTTATTGAGGAAAAAATTCAGTCAAAAGTTATTCCATTAAAAAAATTATTAAAAGATAATAATTTAGATTATTTTGATTTTAAGATAAATAAAGATACTTTGTCTTTAAAGATTAACGATATTGAAAAATTTAAATTAATTTTTTTATCAAAAAAAGATAATACAGTAAATCCTTACATTGATAACTATAGATCTTTTGAACTAGATTACAAAGAATTGTCTGACAATAATATTGAAATTAAATTTTCTAAATTTGGACTACTAACAATAAATAATTCTGCTTTAAAACAATCAATTGAAATCGTTAGGCGTAGAATAGATGATGTTGGAACTAAAGAACCAACAATTTTACAAAGAGGTGAGAAAAGAATACTTGTTGAGTTACCAGGTTTAAAAGATCCTGATAGAATTAAAAAACTTTTAGGTAAAACTGCTCAATTAAATTTCAGATTGGTTAGTGATAATTCTGAATTTGGCGTAGATGACTTAATTTCTGAAAACGGCGAAACTTTAAAAGTAAGTAAAAGAATTGTTATGAGTGGTGAAAATTTGATAGATGCACAGCCTAGTATACAAAATCAAAAAAATGAACCAACTGTATCTTTCACTTTAGATAGGTTAGGGGCACAAAAATTTGGAAGAACTACGACAGATAATGTAGGAAAAAGATTAGCAATAGTTTTAGATGGTAAAATAATAAGTGCTCCTAACATTAATGAACCAATTACATCAGGAAATGGAATGATTTCTGGAAATTTTACATTCCAAGAGGCTACTGATTTAGCTTTATTGTTGAGATCAGGAGCTTTACCAACACCTTTAAATATAGTTGAAGAAAGAACTGTTGGTCCTGATTTAGGCGAGGACTCAATTAAATCAGGAATAATTTCATTGATTACCGGTTTTTTATTAGTAATTCTTTTTATGTTTTATAAATATAAAGTATTTGGTCTCATTGCTAATACTGCTTTAATTGCAAATTTGTTAATGTTAGTTGGAATATTAACAATTTTAGAAGCAACATTAACCTTACCTGGTATTGCTGGAATTATATTAACTGTTGGTATGGCTGTTGATGCGAATGTTTTAATTTTTGAGAGAATTAGAGAGGAACTTAAAACAGAAAAATCTATAATACACGCTTTTGACTCTGGTTACACGAAAGCTAAAATTACAGTTCTTGATGCAAATATAACAACTTTAATAGCAGCGGTAATTTTATTTGCTTTTGGTTCGGGTCCAGTAAAAGGTTTTGCTATAACTCTCGGTATAGGAATTATAACTACATTATTTTCTGCGTATTTTTTAGCAAGACACCTTACTTCAATAATAGTTTTAAATAACAAGAAAAAGGAGATCAGGATTTAATGATCAGGAATATTAACTTTGTATCCAGTTTTAAAAAAGCTAATATTGCATCAATTTTAATTTTCATATTGAGTATACTTTTCATCATTTTTAAAGGTTTAAATTATGGAATTGATTTCAAAGGAGGCACTCTAATAGAATTAAGAACTGAGTCTTCTGTAAATGCTGCATCAATTAGAGACTCTTTAAAAACAATGGATCTTGGAGATATTAACGTAAAAAAATTTGGTAAAGAGGGAGATTTTTTAATCAAAGTTGAACAAAAAAAAACTAACAAAAACGATTTGATCCCTGAATTAAAAAAAACATTAACAGATAACTTAAGTGCTAATGTAGATTTTAGAAGAGTTGAAAATGTAGGTCCAAAAGTAAGTTCTGAATTACTCGAGTCTTCAGTTATTGCAATTACACTAGCATTAGCAGCAATGCTTTTTTATATTTGGGTAAGGTTTGAGTGGCAATTTAGCGTAGGATCTATTATCGCATTATTTCATGATGTGGTTATCACATTAGGTATTTTTTCAATTTTATCTTTAGAAATTAATTTATCTATAATTGCTGCAGTTTTAACAATAGTTGGTTATTCTATGAATGATACAGTTGTAATTTATGATCGAATAAGAGAAAATTTATTAAAATATACAAAAATTAGTATAAGCGATGTTTCAAATCTTTCAATTAATGAAACCTTGGCCAGAACTATTATTACATCAATAACTACATTACTAGCTTTAGTTTCGATTTATATATTAGGGGGAGAAATTTTAAGAGGATTTTCTTTTGCTATGATATTAGGAGTTATAATTGGAACCTATTCATCAATTTTTGTAGCGTCACCAATATTAAAGTACTTTAAAGTTAGTTCTAAAACGTTAGAAAAAGAAGAAGAAAAAATCGTACCTTAGTTAATAAAGATTCTGAGCAGCTACCATAGAAAGTAGCATTGGAAAAGACAACAAAGTATTAGCTCTTGAATATAGCATTGCAGTTTTAGCTGATTTAGCTTTTTCTTCTGCTGAGCTTTCAACTAATCCCAAGGCTCTTTTTTGATTAGGCCAAATTATAAACCAAACATTGTAAGCCATAATTATACCTAACCACATTCCAATACCAATCGCAGTAGTTTTAGGATCACCACTTCCGATACCCAAAATCATTGCTTGGTGAACATAACCCTGCAAGTATGAAACAATCAATCCTGTAACTATTGTGCCTACCGCCGCCCATCTAAACCAAAATAATGCTTTAGGTGCTATAACTTTTCCAATAGCTGGTTTTTGTTCATCTGGAATATTAGGCATTGAGGGAATTTGAACAAAATTAAAATACCACAATAATCCAATCCACATAATTCCAGTTAACACGTGTAAATATCTAAAGAGCCAGCTAAAAAAATATCTATCTAAAGCAAATCCATCACCAAAAAAATGTAGTCCAATTAAAAGCAATATTGCAATACCTAAAGATAAATGAACAGTTTTTGATAAAGATTGTAAGATACTAGTCATGATTCCTTATAACATACATTAAATATTTAAGCAGTCTTTTTCATGGAGTTATTTCCTATTATTTCTCTTATGAATTTACCTGTATAACTCTCTTTCACGTTTGATACCTTTTCAGGAGATCCCTCGGCAATAATTCTTCCACCATTTACACCTCCTTCAGGACCCATATCAATAATGTGATCTGCTGTTTTGATCACATCTAAATTGTGTTCTATAACTACAACTGTGTTCCCGGTATTAGAGAAGGCTTGTAAAATTTCCAACAATTTTTTTATATCGTGTGAGTGTAGTCCTGTTGTCGGTTCATCTAATATGTACAATGTTCTACCAGTAGGTCTTTTAGATAGTTCTTTGGCTAGTTTAATTCTTTGAGCCTCCCCACCTGATAGTGTAGTTGCTTGCTGACCAATTTTCATATATCCCAAACCAACATGTTTAAGTGTAATTAGCTTAGATTTTATGCTTTGAATATTTTCAAAGAACTCACAACCCTCGTCTACGGTCATATCTAAAACATCTGCAATATTTTTTCCTTTAAATCTAATTTCAAGTGTTTCTCTATTATACCTTGCTCCTTTGCAAGTATCACAAGGTATAAAAACATCTGGTAAAAAATGCATCTCATAAGTTAAAACACCATCTCCTTCACAAGTTTCACATCTTCCACCTTTTACATTAAATGAATACCTACCAACCTTATAACCTCTAGCTTTAGACTCAGGTAATCCCGCAAACCATTCTCGAATAGGGCCGAAAGCACCTGTGTATGTTGCTGGGTTAGATCTAGGTGTTCTTCCTATCGGCGATTGATCAATATCAATAATTTTGTCAATTAATTCGGTTCCTTTAAATCCAGTAAATGCTTTTGGAACTTTCCGGCTCTTATTTTTGTTTAACATTAAATTTAAAGCGTTATAAAGAGTGTGAAGTATTAATGTTGATTTTCCACTTCCAGAAACTCCAGTAACGCAAGTAAAAGTTCCAATAGGTATTTTTAAATTTACTTTTTTTAAATTATTTCCACTTGCTCCAGTAATTTCAATAAATCTTCCATTTTTTGCTAATCTTCTTTTTTTTGGTATTGGAATAAATTTTTTTCCCGATAAATAATTTCCTGTAATACTATTTT
>MDTA01025268.1_pt1 | contig 13026 bp, 9 predicted proteins | sample 811151 | NCBI WGS metagenome assembly MDTA01 (sample SAMN05326648, study PRJNA326480) | marine metagenome | isolation source: seawater | place: Indian Ocean: South | collected 2010 | reverse complement strand
TAAATATAAAAACTTTTTCACTTGTTTCATTAAATGAAGCAATAATTTCTTTCAAATAATTTCTAATACTTAAATCTTCATCAATAAAATCATCTTCCTCATTTGGATTTAGAGATAATCTTTTTAAGATTTGATTACATCTTTCAACTTGGCTAGATAATAATTCAATATCAGGAAATATATCTTTATTATTTTTAAATTGTTCTTTAAGTTCTTGTGAGATTATCTTTATAGTTGATAATGGTGTTCCTAGTGAGTGTGCTGCAGCAGCAGCTTGACCTCCTAAAGATAACATTTCATGCTCTTTTGCCATTACTTCCTCCATTTTGTTTAAAGCTTCTTTTCTTAATCGTGACTCTGATCCAAATATTATTGCAAAAAAGTTTAAAAAAACTAAAGCTATAATTAATGAGATAGGAATAGAATAGTAGTAGTAAGGACTAACGTGAAAATGGTCACTTAAAGGTCCTGGTAAATCTTTATGAAAAAAAGTAAGAAAGATAATTACTAATATTGTAGTCAATACAAGTAACAAATTTGTTCTTAAACCTAAGTTAGAAGATGCAAAGATACTTGGGATTATGATAAAAATTATAAAAGGATTAGATATTCCCCCTGTTAAATAGATAAGTACTCCTAGTTGAAAAATGTCTATCAATAAAAAAATTAAAGCCGATCTATCCGATAATTGCGTTTTTTGATAAATAAAAATTAAATATAGATTACTTAAAATTCCTGCAAAAACTGCAATATTAGCTAAAAAAAAATCAAACTGAAAATTTAAATAAAAATAAACAATATTGATTGATATTAACTGCCCAATTATGCCAATCCATCTCAGATTAATATAAGTAGATTTTTTTAAAGTATAAAATTTTGAAGTTTCAAAAAACTTCATTTTAAATATCTAAATTTTGCACATTTATTGCGTTAGAAATGATAAAATCTTTTCTTAATCCAACATCACTACCCATTAGTGTATGGATTAAGTTTTGATCTTTTTTTAAGTCTTTAGAATACTGAACTTGAAGTAAATTTCTTGTTTCTGGATCTAAAGTTGTATTCCATAACTCATCAGGGTTCATTTCCCCTAATCCTTTAAATCTTTGAATATTCATCTTTGATTTTTCAATATCTATTTCCTTTAAAAAATCTTTTGAATTTTTTTTGAGTTTTTTAAAGTTTTGAGAATTTTTGATAATATAATTTTCTAATTCTTTTTCATCTTTAATGTAAATAGCTTTTGATCCCTTATTAATCTTAAATAAAGGTGGTTGCGCTAAATAAACATGTCCATTTTCAATCAGTTTATTGAATGGTTTATTATTGAAAAAAGTTAATAAGAGTGCTCTAATATGTGAACCATCTACATCAGCATCAGTCATAATTATAATTTTTCCATATCTTAGATCTTTTAAGTCAATCTCTTGTGATTTAGGATCTAAGCCTAGAGCATTTATCAAAGTTAAAATTTCATTTGATGAAATCATTTTTGATAAAGCTTTTGTTCTTTGGTCACTACCATTCTGATTTCCATTTTTTTTAATTTGTAGATCTTCTACATAGGTATTTAATATTTTACCTCTCAGAGGTAAGACTGCTTGATTTGCTCTATTTCTACCTTGTTTAGCTGAACCCCCTGCAGAGTCTCCCTCTACAATAAACAATTCTGTACCCTCTTGCTTTCCAATTTGACAGTCAGCAAGTTTACCTGGGAGTCCACTTAATTCTAATGCTCCTTTTCTTCTAACACTTTCTCTAGCTTTTCTAGCTACATCTCTTGCCATTGCAGCTTGAATAATTTTTGCTAAAACTATTTTAGATATCGATGGATTTTGATCAAACCAAATAGATAATTTTTCGTTTATTATGGTTTCTACTATATTTCTTATTTCAGAAGAAACTAATTTATCTTTAGTTTGTGATGAAAATTTTGGATCAGGTATCTTAGTTGATAAAACACAAGTAAGACCTTCTTTTATATCATCACCAGATATTGTTAATTTATTTTTTTTTAAAAGATTATTTTCATTAGCATATTTATTTATTACACGCGTGAGTGCACTTCTAAACCCTAATACATGAGTACCTCCATCCTTTTGATATATATTATTAGTATACGGCAAAACATCTTCTGAGTAGCCAGCGTTCCATTTTAATGAACACTCTACTTCAACACTATTTTTCTTTCCCTCTATATAAATTGGCTTTTTGAATAAATCATTCCCATTCTTATTTTTTAATTTTTCCCTTTTTTCGTCAAGAAAATCTACAAACTCGAGTACACCACCATCGAATTTAAAATCTTGAATTTTTTCCTTTTTTTGAGAACCATCTACAAAAGTAATCTTAATCCCTTTGTTTAAAAATGCTAATTCACGCATTCTTTTTATTAAAATACCTCCACTAAATTTTGTTGAAGAAAAAATTTTTTTAGATGGAAGAAATGTAATTTGAGTACCAGTATCCTTTGACTTTCCTATAACTTTAAGTGGTTTTACTGCATCACCATTCTTAAATTCAATATAATATAATTTTCCATTTCTATTTACTTTAAGTTCTAATTTTTCAGATAAAGCATTTACAACAGAAACACCAACACCGTGTAAACCACCTGAAACTTTGTAAGAGTCATGGTCAAATTTTCCTCCAGCATGTAGCTGAGTCATAATTACCTCAGCAGCAGATTTTTTTTCACCTTTATGAATATCAATCGGTATTCCACGACCATCATCTTTTACTGTAACCGTACCATCAGAGTTAATTTTAACAAAAATATTTTTACAATAACCAGCCAGAGCTTCATCAATTGAATTATCAACAACCTCATAAACCATATGATGTAAACCAGTACCGTCATCAGTGTCTCCAATATACATACCTGGTCTTTTACGAACAGCCTCTAGTCCTTTCAAAACTTTGATTGAGTCTGCTTGATATGATGTAGATTTTGACATTTTTTTTTTTTGGAAAAATAAATTATAACATTTTTTAATTAAAAATGTTCAATTTTAATTGTTGAATTTTATCTAAAATACTTAAATAATCTTTAAATATAACCCTTATTTATGGCGGAGAGAATGGGATTCGAACCCATGAAAGAGTTTCCCCTTTACACGCTTTCCAAGCGTGCGCCTTCAACCGCTCGGCCACCTCTCCTTAAAAATTTGTTAATTGTACCCAGTTTTGCTCTTTACATTTGAAATTTTTATTAAACCAATATGACAAATATCTTTCGGATAGGTAAGCAAAAAGTCTCTCTGTATCGTACCCATGTAGTTTTTCAAAATCAAAAATATCTTCACATTTTTGAAGCCAACTAAATAAATTTTCGAACCATAATTTTATAACATGTGGCTTGGCTATAAACATTATATGAGGATTGAATGAATTATTTTGAATTATAAAATTTTTAAAATCTATTTTATTTACTTCATCAAGTTTATCTATTGCTTTAATCAAATTTCCATATCCATGGTGCATATCAAAGTGTAATAATAAATTTTGTTTTTTTTTATTATATAAAATTGAAGGATTTTTTAAAAAATTTTTCCATCCCCTTTTCAAAATTTTAATTTTTTTTGGACTATGAACTTCAATTGGGTTGCATAGAATAGCATCGTAATCTTTCCAATCTTGTTCTGGACTTTTTATTAAAAATTCATCTAAGTTGTCTTTATTTATTCTTTTAATTTCTTCAGTTTTTACCCAATAGCGTCTTTTCTGGCAAAAACCTACCCATTGGTTTGTATTCTCAGAATCTAATAAGTTTTTCCAATACCAATAATGAAAAGTTAGTTCTGAATAAAATTTTTCTTTATGAAAAATATTGTCTCCTTCATCACATCTCAAATAGTTTTCTGGAGGAGTCCCATCCCCAACCCAGCAGAATTTAAAATTTTGAGTGTTCAAAAATTCTACTTTTTTATTTGTTACACAATAAAACTTAATCTTTTCCATAATTTACTTAATTCAATATTTGTTAGTATATAAAATATCTGTATATATAACATTTATTATGGGTTTAAGAAAAACAATTAAAAAAAAAATTTGTAAATTTCTTCTAAAACAAAATATTTTTACATCTAAAAAAGTTGCTGATTTTAAAGTTAAAGAAACTTTAAAAATAATCAAACCAAAAAGAATAGATATTGAACACATAAGAATTGGTGGTAAAAATGATGGTGGATATATAGTTCCAAATGATTTAAATAATATAAGATTTTGTTTTTCTCCTGGTGTAGGCAACATATCTAATTTTGAAAAAGATTTAGCTCAAAAAAATATTAAATCCTTTCTAGCCGATTACTCTGTAGATACTAATTTTAGCAACAATCCAATGATAGATTTTGAAAAAAAGTTTGTAGGTCCTACAACCCACAATAATTTCATTTCTTTAAAAGATTGGATGATGACAAAAATAGATTATGAAAAAGAAAAAGAACTGATTTTACAAATGGATATAGAAGGTGATGAGTATGATGTAATACACTCAATTGATATAAATACTTTAAAAAAATTTAGAATAATTTTAATTGAATTTCATAATCTTCATTATCTTTTTGATGATTTTTATCACAATAAAATTACAAATATTTTCAAAAAACTCTCGGAGTTTTTTATTTGTACACATATACACCCAAATAATGATGTAGATTTTATTATGGACTCAAAAACAATTACAATTCCACCAGTGATGGAATTCAGTTTTTTAAGGAAAGATAGAGCGAAAGTGTTAGATGATAATTTGGTTTTCCCTAACAGTCTAGATCAACCCAATAATCCAAATAAAAGAGATATTATTTTGCCTAAATGTTGGTTTTATTAATTCTTAAAAAAAAACAAAAGTGATGTTTTAAACCTCTGTAGACATTATTTGATAATTTTTTCAATAATATTTGAATAAATTTACTCCAAGGTTGATATCTTTTTAACATATTATTACTATAAAAATTTGGATGTGTATGTTCATATGCAATATATTTAAAACCTAAAATTTTTAGTATTTTTATCTGAGCTTTAGTAAGTCTACCACTTAAAAAATCTCTAATACCAGAAACTAAAATTTGTTTCTTAAAATTAAAAATTAAGTTTGATTGACCAATTAATTCATATTCTGAAAATAATGAGCCATTATATTCATTGTGAACTTTCGCTATAGATTGCATAATAATATTTGTAATCCATTCACTCGTATTTTTTAATCTTCTTTTTTTTTGTTTTAATTTTTTAATTAAAAAGTTTATTTCTAAAGGAGAAATAGAAATAAATTGAGCTAAACTTGAAATATAATATTTGGGCAATTCTCCTAATATATTCTTATTTGTGTGATAATAAGCTTTATGAAAATACGATGTTGTACCAAAATAATTTGAAAATTTTTTATTAGTAAAATCTAATTTATTTATTAAAATTGTATCTGCATCCCATATTGTTATATTTTTTTTATTTTTTTCAACAAAATCAATCACAAAAGATATTTTTAAGATTTGTTGATAATACCATGAAAGTCTACCCTGAATAACTTTATGGTATTTTGTTTTTTTAAAATATTTATTTGATATACCTCGAAATTTTCTAAAACTTATTAGACTATTTTCATTTATAATTTTAACATTTTTTTTTTGATTTTTTTTTTAAAAAATTTTTTATCCTTATTCGGACATATTATATAAAAGTAGTTTTCTTTATAAAATTTATTAAAATTTTCTAAATTATCTAAAATAATAGGACAATTGCCTTTTAATGAAACCTGACAAATATTAGGCATTTATTTACTTCTTTTTAAAATTTTCTTCAATTTGTCAATATTCATGGAAGAATTAATTGGCATCCCAAATTTTAGATGTTTGGTCAAAAAAATTTTTTTTATAATTGGATTATCTTTTTTTGCAAAATCATAAACATACTTTGGTTTTCCACCAATATTTATTATTCCTTTTTTATTTAAAAGTTTAAATATGATTTGAGCTACTTCATCATGATAAATGAAACTTGTTTTTACATCTGCAAAAGCTTTTTTATGTACAAAAGGCTTTTGTGTCATACATACCCTTAAAATAAGGGAGTTTTCATAAAGATGAACTGAACTTTCTCCACCAAGTTTAGACCAGGCATAGTTGTTAACCGGCAAAAGAGGGTATGTTTCAGCATAATTCCCTTTTTTTCCAGGGTATACGTAATGTGTAGAAAAATAAATTAATTTAATATTCATCTCTGAACAAATTTTTGTAATATTTGCAGTGCCAATAATATTTAAATTTATACTCTGTTTAATATTTTTTTCATGAATTTTCATGGGCCTTGATAAACCTGCTAGATGTATTAAAAAATTTGCTTTAGTTTTTTTCAAATACTTATAAATACTTTTTTCATTTAAAATATTGAGATCTCTTTTTGAAGGAAAATAAAGTGTATATTTCGTATTTAAATTTTTTAAATACGTTCCAAATCTTCCTGTTCCACCCGTAATTACAATTTTTTTTTTTCATTATTACAACTTACATTATAATTATACTTTTTTCTTATTATTTTATATGATTAAAATAAAATTAAAGAAATTCTATAAATTAGAAAATGCAATTCAAATTTTTGAAAAAAATTATTGGCATTCTTGGTTATAAGTTAATCGATAAAAATCTAGTTAAAAATAATAGACTTATTGATAAAAATAATTTTTTTTCAATCAATACTATATTAGAAGAAATATTTAAGAGTCAAAAAATAAATCAATTAATTCAAATTGGTGCTAATGATGGTAAAAGATTTGATGAAATTAACAAATATATAAAAAAATATTCGCCTCATTGTGTATTAGTAGAGCCTATTCAATTATACTTCAAGCAACTTAAAGAAAATTACAAAAATCATAAAAATATAATATTTGAAAAATTAGCTATTTCCGTTGATGGTGAAATACAATATTTATTTAAAGTAAAAGAATCTAAACTCAAATATTATGATGAACATATAAAAGGAATTACTTCTTTTGATAAAAGACACTTAGAAAAACATGGTGTTAATTCTTCGCACATAGAAAAAGAAAATGTTGAAAGTATTACAATTGTAGAATTAATAAATAAATATGAAAAAAAAGTAGACCTTCTTATTATAGATGCAGAGGGTTATGATGGAAAAATAGTATTGGATCTTTTACAAAAATCTGAAAAATTTCCAATCATAATATTCGAATTTATACATATTAAAAACCAGATTTTTGAAAATCTAATTGATCAATTAAAAAAAAAATATTCTATATATGTATTAAATGAAAATCTAATTTGTATTCCAAAAGAAAAAAAAATCAAATTAAGTATTGATATCAATTAGCCAATTCAAATATTTTTTTTTATTTTCTAAAAGATAATTTGGAAACTTTTCATCTAGTAAAATTGGAACATATTTTTCATCTCTTCCAATAATATCTTTACCCAATCTTATTCTTTGAGTAATTTCATTAATATCTAAATATTTTTCGTCTATTTTCTCTTTAAAAATATGTGGATCATTCGTTTCACACAAATTTTTATATTTATATAAAAGTTTTTCAGGCTCTTTTAGATTACAAAAATGCCATCCACCATCTTTGATGATGTTATTAAGTCTAAATTTATCTATTCTCCAAAATGGTCTTTTTTTAAATTTTAAATCTCTTAACCATTGAGGAGATCGTAAATATTTTTTCAAACAAATTCTAGTTCCATACCAATGTGGTTTTTTTGTACTATGAAGATTGAGTTTATAATAAAAATGTAGTTGTTCAAAAACTGCAAATCTCATATTTTTAGTAAACTCCTTTATTTTTTTAGGGTTTGGAATTTCATCCAAATCAGAAATTAAAATTACATCATCTTCATCTGCAGATATTAGCCCTCTGTTAATACAATTTCTTTGGAAATTTTCTCTCAAATAAGGATTATCACCACTTGGCATGTCCTCAACAGGAATATAAATTATTTTATTTTTAAATTTTTTGAATTTTTCTAAATCAAATTTAAGATTTTTAGGATTATTTTGCCAAGTTTTATTACCCTCAACTATTACAAAATAATCTATATAATCATCTAAAATATTTAATCTTAACTCAAGTAATAAATCTTCATCCCAATAGGAAAAGCAATCAAATATTTTCATTTTTTTTCTTTATTAATTTTAAGCACTCCAATAAAAGCTTCTTGGGGAATTTCGACTTTACCAAATTGTTTTGATCTCAACTTACCCTTTTTTTGTTTTTCTAATAACTTCCTTTTTCTATCAGTAGCCCCACCTCCATGAATTTTGGTAAGTACATCTTTTTTAAAACCCTTTATTGTCTCTCTAGCTATAATTTTTCCTCCAATAGCTGCTTGAACTGGAATCATGAAGTTATGTCTTGGAATTAAATCTTTAAGTTTTTCACATACCTCTCTGCCAATTTTTTGAGCAAAATTCTTATGAATCATCATGGCTAATGCATCTACAGGTTCACCATTAACTAAAATACTAAGTTTTACTAGTTCTCCCTCTCTGTGATCAATTATATCATAATCAAAACTAGCATAACCACTTGTCAATGATTTAATCCTATCATTAAAATCAAAAACTACCTCATTTAAAGGAAGCTCATAATTTAAAACTGCTCTATTTCCAGTGTAAGTTAAATTAGTCTGAATTCCTCTTTTATCCTGACACAATTTAATGATTGATCCCAAAAATTGATCAGGAGTAATAATTGTTGATTTTATCCATGGTTCTTCAATAGACTTAATTAAAGTTGGATCAGGGAGTGTTGATGGATTTTGTAAATTGATTGTTTTTTCGTTATTCAAGTTAACTTTATAAACGACTCCTGGTGTTGTAGTTAGTAAGTTGACATCAAACTCTCTTTCAAGTCTTTCAGTAACAATTTCGAGATGTAACAAGCCTAAAAATCCACATCTAAATCCAAGTCCTAGAGCTGATGACGACTCTGGCTCATAAGAAAAACTTGCATCATTCAATTGAAGTTTAGCTAATCCATCTTTTAATTTTTGATACTCTGAGCTATCAACAGGAAACAATCCACAAAAAACTACCGGTTTACTTGGTTTAAAACCTGGTAATGCATCTAAAGGTGCTTTATTTGCATCACAAATAGTATCTCCAACCTTTGTGTCTGACAAAACTTTAATTCCAGTAGTAATAAAACCAATTTCACCAGAGTTTAACTCATTAATATCTTTTGGCTTTGGAGTAAAAACTCCAACTTTTTCAACAATATAATCTTGATTAGTGGATAACATTTTAATTTTCATATTTTTTTTTAATGTTCCGTTTATAACTCTTACTAAAATTACTACTCCTAGGTAGGTATCGTACCAACTATCAACTAGTAAACATTTCAGATTTTCATCTGGAGATCCTTTTGGACTAGGTAGTCGATTGATAATTTGCTCAAGGATTTCTACTATCCCTTCTCCAGTTTTACCAGAACAAGGGATTGCATCCTCGGTATCTATTCCAATAACATCTTCTATCTGTTTTTTTGTTTTATCTAAATCGGATGCAGGTAAATCTATTTTATTAAGCACTGGAATAATTTCATGATTTATATCCAATGCTTGATATACATTTGCTAGTGTTTGTGCTTCTACACCTTGAGTACTATCTACAATTAATATTGAACCTTCACAGGCATATAAAGACCTACTAACTTCATAACTAAAATCTACATGTCCAGGAGTATCAATAATATTAAGTATGTATTCTTTGCCATTTTTTGATTTATAATTTAATTTTACAGTTTGAGCTTTTATTGTAATTCCTCTTTCCCTCTCTATATCCATAGAGTCTAAAACTTGTGCCTTCATTTCTCTTTCAGTCAGACCACCACATTTATGAATAATTCTATCTGCTATCGTTGATTTTCCGTGATCGATATGTGCAATTATCGCAAAATTCCTAATATTATCAATAGTGCTCATTTTATTTAAGAACGAATTTTAGCACCAGTCTTTTTTTCCACATTATCAATGATCAGCTTATTCAACTTTTCTAAATCGTTATCATTTAATGGTTTGTTCATTGACTGAATAGTTGTGTTTAAAGCTATTGACTTTTTATTTTCAGGTATTTTTTCCCCTTCATAAACATCAAAAATATTAACATCTTTTATAAGCTCTCTATCGGTATTAAAAATAATCTCAATTAACTCTTGTGTATCAAAATTTTTATCAATGATAAAAGCAAAATCTCTTTCTGATTTTTGAAAATCAGTAACTAAATATTTTGTTTTTTGATCTTTGAGAGTTTTTTTTGTATCTTTAAGGTTATTAACAAATATCTCAAAACCAATTAAAGACTCAGTTTTAATATTCATTTTTTTTATTATTGTTGGATGTATTTCACCAAAATATGCTGCCACTCTGTCTTTGCCCTTATTTAAAAATACTCTACCGGATTTTCCAGGATGATAATAGTTAGGTGTATTATCATCTACAAAAAATTTTGATCTATCGTAACCCACCTCAACTAATGTTTTGAAAACATCTTTTTTAATATCAAATATATCGATATTTCGTTCTTTTTCGATCCAAGAAAGTCTATTAATTTTTCCTGAACGGAGCGCACCTATAACAGTTTCTTGTTCTCCAGGGTTTGATCCATAAAAAACTGGACCAATCTCAAATATTGATAAATCTTTAAAATCTCTATTTAGATTCTTGTTTAAATGATAAATCAAATTAGAAAATATAGAATTTCTCAAAACATCAAGATCTGAACTTATTGGGTTAACAATCTTTATATTCTTATTGTTAGATTTAAAATAATCATTAATTTTTGAGTCGGTGAATGACCAAGTTATAGCCTCTTGATATCCCTTTGCAGCAATTGCTCTTTGTAAAAAATGAAAAAGTTTTTGAGATTTATTTAATGTTGGTTTTTTTCTATTTTTTATTGGTTCAATTTGTTTGATTTTATCATAACCATAAATTCTCATCAATTCTTCTATAACATCAATTTCCTGAGTTATATCAGGCCTCCAAGATGGTACTTTTAATTTCAAGAAATTCTTATTAATTCTAATACCAAATCCTAAGTCATTTAAAATTTTAATTATCACTTTAGTTGGTAATTTAAACCCTGCAATTTTTTGAAATGACTTAATTTCAAATTTTATATAAGTATCTTTAAATTTACCTATACTCTTAATATCTATTTTATTTATTTCACCGCCACAAATTTCTTTAATTAATTCCGAAGCTTTAACTAATCCTTCTTCTATAGAAAATGGATCAATACCCCTCTCAAATCTAAATTTTGCGTCAGTATCTATATTTAATTCTTTTGAAGTTTTTCTTATAGATCTAGGTGTAAAGTAAGCTGACTCTAGTAGAACATTTTTTGTTCCAAGCTCAGTTCCTGTTGTAATACCTCCTATAATTCCTCCTAAGCCTAAAACTCCACTATTATCAGTAATAACACACATTCCCTCACCAAGTTTATACTCTTTGTTATTTAAAGCTTTAAATTTTTCACCCTTTTTAGAATTTCTAACAATGATGCCTTTATTAATTTTATCAGCATCATAGGCATGCAAAGGTCTATTTAAATCCAACATTATATAATTCGTTACATCTACAATTGCTGAAATTGGTTTTTGACCTATGGAAATCAACTTATCTTTTAACCATTGGGGACTTTCAACATTTTCAACATTTTTAATTAAACAACTTCCAAAAGCTAGGCATCCCTGGTTTTTTTCACTTGAAATTTTGACGTTTATTTTCTTATTTCCTTTAAACTTAATTTTTTTGTTTTTACTAATTATAAATTTACCAAACCCAGCAGCAGATAAATCTCTTGCTATACCTCTTATACCCAAACAGTCAGATCTGTTTGGTGTTATAGATAAATCAATCAATTTTGATGATTTTTTATCAAAATATTTTTTTCCAACTTTTTTATAATATTTATTTTTTTTAAGTTCTATTATCCCATCACTTTCATTAGACAAATTAAGTTCAGCTTCTGAGCATAACATTCCATAAGAAGTTACATTTCTTATTTTCGTAACTGACAATTTAATATTATTTTTTGGAATTATAGCACCTGGAGGAGCATAAATTGTAAAAAGCCCATCTTTAGCATTAGTGGCGCCACAAACAACTTCTATAGTTTTACTCTTTCCAATATCAACGTCACATATTTTAAGTCTATCTGCATTCGGGTGTTTTTTTGCTTTAACAATTTTTGCAACAATGAATTTATCTAAGTCCATAGATGCATCTTCAACACTTTCTACCTCTAAACCTATATCTGTAAGTTTACTCAATAAAAATTTTTCTGAATTATTTGTTAGAAGATGATCTTTCAGCCAGTCGTAGGTAATTTTCATCTACTTAATCCTCTATAATTTGTTGGAACATCTATTGGATCAAAGCCATAATGATTTAGCCAACGATAATCACACTCAAAAAAAGATCTTAAATCATTTATTCCATATTTTAACATAGCCAAACGATCTATTCCTATTCCAAATGCATATCCTTGATATTTTTTAGGATCAACTTTTACATTTTTCAAAACATTTGGATGCACCATTCCACAGCCTAAAATTTCTAACCACTTGTCTCCTTCACCAATTATTATTTTTCCATCTTTAATTTCATATCCAATATCGACTTCTGCAGATGGTTCTGTAAATGGGAAATGACTAGGTCTAAATCTCATTTTAATCTTATCAACTTCAAAAAATTCTTTAATAAAATAATTTAAACAACCCTTAAGATGACCCATATTAATATTTTTATCTATATGAAGTCCCTCTACTTGATGGAACATCGGAGAATGTGTTTGATCACTGTCAGATCTATAAGTTCTCCCTGGTGCAATAATTTTAAATGGTGCTTTTCCATTCATCATCGTTCTAATTTGAACAGGAGATGTGTGTGTTCTTAACAGTTTTTCTTTATTTACATCTAAATAAAATGTATCGTGCATGTCCCTTGCTGGATGATTGTCTGGTGTATTTAATGCAGTAAAATTATTATACTCATTTTCTACATC
>MDTA01046863.1_pt1 | contig 13027 bp, 13 predicted proteins | sample 811151 | NCBI WGS metagenome assembly MDTA01 (sample SAMN05326648, study PRJNA326480) | marine metagenome | isolation source: seawater | place: Indian Ocean: South | collected 2010 | reverse complement strand
ATTTAAGTTGCATAGTAAAAAAATATATTTAAACTCGAAAAATAAGACATATTTGTGATAAATCAAATTTAAAATTGGTAACACTATTGAAAAAAAACCTTGTATTAACTGGCATGATGGGGGTTGGTAAGTCAACTATAGGCAAAAGGTTATCTAGAAAGCTTAAAAGTAGATTTATTGATATAGATCTATTAATTGAAAAAGAAGAAAAAAAAAGAATAAGAGAGATATTTGAAAAGAAGGGTGAAAATTATTTTAGAAAAATTGAAAAAAAAATTACCCTTGATGTTCTTAAAAGAAAAAACTTAGTCATTGCTCTTGGTGGGGGAGCATTTGTAAATTCTTTAATTAGAAAAGAAATACTGACTACTTCAGTAAGTTTTTGGTTAGATTTGAACGAAAAATCGTTAATAAAAAGGCTAAAAAATATTAAAAAGAGACCGCTTTTAAAAGAGGATAATTTAAGAGAAGATATAAATAAAATTTATTCAGAAAGAAAGAAATTCTATGGGCAATCAAATTTTAGGGTAAAATGTGATTCTTTAGATATAGATCAAATAGTAAAAAAAATTTTAAAATTATATGAAAATACAAGAAGTTAAATTTAAAAACGCAAATCAAAATTATTCAATTTTAATTGGTAATAATATTTTAAGTGTTTTACCAAAAAAAATTAAAACACTATGTCCAAGAACAAATAAGATTGCTTTAATATTTGATAAAAACGTCCCTAATGTAAACAAAAAAATTATTTTGCAAAGTTTAAAAAAATATAAATTATTTATTTACAATTTTAATGCCAGCGAAAAAAATAAATCTATTAATTCTGTAAATATTTTTTTAAACAAATTATTAATTGATAATTTTACCAGGTCAGATTTAATTATCGGAATTGGTGGAGGCATAACTGGTGATATAATGGGGTTTGTGGCAAGTATCTTTAAAAGAGGAATAAATTTTATAAGTATACCTACCACGTTACTTGCTCAAGTTGATGCAGCTATCGGAGGTAAAACTGGAATAAATTCAAAACATGGAAAAAATTTAATTGGGTCTTTTTCACAACCAAAAATAGTTTTATCAGATATATCCTTTTTAAAAAGCCTGCCCAAAAAAGAAATGATTTGTGGTTATGCAGAAATACTAAAGCATGCAATAATTAATGACAAAAAATTTTTTTATTGGTTAAAAAATAATACCAAAAAGATTTTGAAAAATAATTATAGAGAATTATCCTTTGCTATAAAAAAAAGTTGTAAAATAAAATTATTTTATGTCAATAAAGACGTAGGAGAAAAAAAAATAAGAATGATACTAAATTTTGGTCATACGTTTGCTCATGCAATAGAAGCAAAAAATAATTATTCAAAAAAAATAACGCATGGTGAAGCTGTGTTAGCAGGCATGATTTTAGCAGTCAAATTATCTGTTATAAAAAAAGTTTGTAAAGCCAATATTCTAAATGAACTAATTAAAATTTATAAAGAAAATAAATTAAGTTATCTAATCACCAAATATTCAGATGTTAAGAAAATTAAAAGTCTTATTCCATATTTAAAAAACGATAAAAAAAATGATGACGAAAAAATTAACTTCATTTTGTTAAAAAAGATTGGACAAACAACTTTACCTAATCAACATAAAATTTCAGATCGACAACTTAAAAAATATATTGAAAACTTTAATCAATGCTAATTTGTAATGCATGAATTTTTTCTTTTAAATCCTTTTTCAATACATTCATAATAAGTTTTTGAGCACCAAGTCTTGTTAAAGTTTTTAGATAAGCAGACTTAATTTTTATATGTATATGATAACTTCCTTTCTTAAAAAACTTATGCGATTTGTGTTTATATGAATTATCAACAATTTCTATTTTTTCAAAACTAATTTTATTTCTTAATTTTTTTTTTATATTTTCTAAATAATTTTCCATTATGATAAATTTACTATATAGAAATATTATTAATATGAAAATAATTTGTGATTGGGAAAATTGTAATGAAATAGGTTCCTACAAGGCGCCTCTTGAAAAAGACAACAGTAGGAAATTTAGGCTACTATGTTTAAAACATATTAAAATTTTTAATAAAAATTGGAATTATTTTAAAAATATGAATGAGGAAGAAATAGAATTTTTTATTAAATCTGATCTTACATGGCACAAATCAACAAAAAAGTTTGGATCTTCTGAAAATTTTTTTAATATTTTGTGGAATAATGCCTTAGATGATAAATTAAATATATTTCAAACCTCTAATTTTAAAGAATTTAAAAAAAATAAACTGACACAAACCGATAAGGATGCTCTAGATATAATGGAGCTCAATGATGACGTAAAATGGGAAGAAATACATAAAAAATTTAAAACCCTTGTTAAAAAATATCATCCTGATAAAAACCAAGGAAACAAAAAATTTGAGGATAAACTAAAAAAAATTACACTTGCTTATAGTCAACTAAAAAAAACGATAGGAAAAAAATGAGTACTGAACAAATGATTGCAAAACCAGATATGAAAATTTCTGTTAAACAAACCTTTGGTATTGAAACAGATATGGAGATAAATGCATTTTCAAAAAAAAATGAATTTGTTCCTAAAATTGACGAAGACTATAAATTTGACAAAGATACTACACTTGCAATTCTTGCAGGTTTTTCATTTAATAAAAGAGTACTAATACAAGGTTACCACGGTACTGGAAAGTCAACACATATCGAACAGGTTGCAGCAAGATTAAATTGGCCTTGTGTTAGAGTAAATTTGGATAGTCACATTAGTAGAATTGATTTAATTGGCAAAGATGCAATTGTATTAAAGGATAATAAACAAATAACAGAATTTAAGGAAGGAATTTTACCTTGGTCTATTCAAAATCCGGTTGCTCTTGTTTTTGATGAGTATGATGCTGGCAGACCTGATGTTATGTTTGTTATTCAAAGAGTTTTAGAAAGTGATGGGAATTTTACATTACTTGATAAAAATAAAGTTTTAGAACAGCATGATTTTTTTAGAATTTTTGCTACAACAAACACTGTTGGTTTAGGAGATACGACTGGTTTATATCATGGAACTCAACAAATAAATCAAGGTCAGATGGATAGATGGAATATAGTTTCAACTCTAAATTACTTGCCTTTTGAAAAAGAATTAGAAATTATTTTAGCTAAAAATAAGAAATTTAATAATAAAGAAGGAAAAGAAACTTTATCAAACATGATTAAAGTTGCTGATCTTACAAGAAAAGGATTTGTTAGTGGTGATATTTCCACAGTAATGAGTCCTAGAACTGTGCTTCATTGGGCAGAAAACACATCTATATTTAAAGATTATGGTTATGCGTTCAGACTTACTTTTTTAAATAAATGTGATGATTTAGAAAAAAAAATTATATCTGAATATTATCAAAGATGTTTTGGAGAAGAGCTACCAGAGTCATCTGTAAATGTTTCTTTGTAGATTGTGGAAAAAAAGTCTCAAGTATTAGAAAATTTTAAAGCAGCGATAGCCTCAACGGTAAAATCTTTATCAAATCTTGAATGTGTAGAGGTACATTTCGGAACTCAAACTCCTAAATCTGAAAAAAAATCAATTCAACTACCAGAGCCAGAACAAATTAAGAATAAAATTAATTTCAACCACATTAGAGCAATTGCTGACTCTCAATCTTTAAAGCTTAGATTCAGCAATTCAAAAACTTATAAATTGTATGAACCAGAGGGTAATATATCTAAAAAATTATACCAGTTAGCTGAGAAAATTAGATGCGAAAAACTAGGATCTGATAAATTTAAAGGGGTAAAAAATAATATTGAAAATTACTATAAAGAAAGAATAAATTCATTAGATCTAAAAAGTAGTGAAATAAAAATTGTTGAGTCTTTTGAAAATTATTTAAGAGAAAATTTGTTAAATGTAAAAAATACAAAAGAATTAGAAAATAAACTTAAAACTTACAAGAATGATTTAAAGAAAAAATTTAAAGGAAAAATCGAGGCTTTGAAAAAGATTACATCAGACCAAAAGCAGTTCAATTCTATTATTTCTGGCTTGATTTCAAATATGAATTTAGATGAAAATCTTGATAATCAAGAAAATAAAGAAGAAAAAAATAACAAAGAGGAACAAAACAGAAGTTCTGATGATCAACAGCAAAATCTCGATAAAACTAAAGAGGATAAACAAGAAATGTCAATTGAGACCGGTATACCAGAGTTAGAAAATCAAGCTAGTGAATCTGATCAGGAAGGAGAGGAAATTGAAATAGAAGACAGATCAAAATCTGACATTAAAAAATTATCAAAAAATACTTTAGGAGATTTAAAATACAAAACTTACACTGAAGAATTTGACGAGATTATAAAAGCTGAAGATTTAGAAAATGATGAGGAATTGAGTAGATTAAGAAAAAATTTAGATCAGCAATTATTACAGTTAAAAAGTTTTATTTCAAAATTAGCAAACAAATTACAGAGAAAACTTTTAGCTAAACAAAATAGATCATGGAATTTTGATTTGGAAGAAGGATTGTTAGATACATCAAAGTTGCCTAGAGTAATAATGGACCCTTTTAATTCTCTTTCATTTAAAAAAGAAAAAGATGTAGAATTTAAGGATACATTAGTTACAATTTTAATTGATAATTCTGGTTCAATGAGAGGAAAACCAATATCTGTAGCTGCAATTTGTGCAGACATATTAGCTAGAACTTTGGAGCGATGCTCAGTTAAAGTTGAAATTTTAGGATTTACAACGAAACATTGGAAAGGTGGTTCTTCTAGAGAAAAGTGGATGAAAAACGATAAACCTAACCTACCTGGCAGATTAAACGATTTAAGACATATAATCTATAAATCAGCAGATACACCGTGGAGACAAGCAAAAAACAATATGGGTTTAATGTTAAAAGAGGGATTATTAAAAGAAAATATTGATGGTGAAGCTTTAAAATGGTCCTACAATAAAATGTCTCGAAGAAAAGAAGAGAGAAAAATTCTAATGGTAATTTCCGATGGAGCGCCAGTTGACGATTCTACTCTCTCAACAAATTCAAGTGATTATCTAGAAGCAAATTTAAAAAAAGTAGTTAAATGGATTGAAAACAAATCAAATGTTGAATTATTGGCTATCGGCATAGGTCATGATGTAACCAGATACTATAATCATGCAATCAAAATTACAGATGTTCAAGATCTAGGTGATGTAATGATAAACCAATTAACAGATTTATTTGTATTAAAAAATAAAAAAACAATTCACTAATTTAAACTCTAGATATAGATTTTTCAGAAAAATCTCTTACATTGTTTAAAAATAATCTAAAAGGAATAAGCATAACGAGTGCTATTAAAAATTTTACAATTAGGTCTCCAACAGCTAGAGTGACCCAAGGAATTCCGGTAGCATAGAAAGCAATTGAAAAAAATAAAAAAGTATCTATCATTGAGCCTATTATTGATGAGCTTATTGGAGCCACATACCATTTTTTTTTTCTTAAAAGATCAAACACTTGTACATCTAAATTTTGAGCAATAAAAAATGCTATACCCGACCCAATTGCAATTCTTATAGAAATAATATCAGAGAAATTAGTTGATACGAATAAAGTTAATAAAATTCCAACAATAAATCCAATGTAAACAATTTTTCTAGCTACAATTTTACCATAAGCGCGATTTGCTAAATCTGTGATAAAAAAAGTGATTGGGTAACTGAAAGCTCCATAAGTGAGTAGCTCACTTAAATTAAAATATTTTATAGGGAATTGAACTAAATAATTTGAAGCAACTACAATTAAACCCATCAAAAAAGCAAGTTTATAAAATAAACTCATAGAATTATGACTTGGCAAATATAGATGCTTTAATTTTCTTTACTTTTCTTGACAATTTTGCGTTTCTCGACGAAAGTAAAAATTTGTCCAACCCGCCCTTATAATCAACAGTTCGTAAAGCAGAATTAGCTACGTTTAGCTTAATATTTTTTTTCAATATATCACTTCGAAAAGTTACTTTTTTTAAATTTGGTAAAAACCTTCTTTTGGTTTTGTTTTTAGCGTGGCTAACGTTGTGACCTTTCAAAGGTGATATACCTGTTAATTCGCATCTTTTAGACATAATTTTTCCTACAGCTATATAAGTCTAGAGTTTAAAAGGGTCAAGCATTAATTCCAACTGCTTCTCTTATATTTTTTAAATTTTCTTTTTTTAAAATAGAAATTAACTCTTTTTTCATCTCTTTAACTACTCCTGGGCCTTTATAAACCATTCCCGTGTACAATTGCACTGCATCAGCTCCAGCGATTATTTTATCAAAAGCTGTTTGGCCTGAATCTACTCCACCAACGCCGATAATTTGTATTTTTCCTTTAGTTTCAGTATAAAATTTCTTTATCAAATCAGTGGACAAATCTCTTAATGGCATTCCTGACAAACCTCCAATCTCTTTTTTATTTACATCAGATAACTCATTACGGTTACCATCAGTTGTATTAGAAATTATTAAACCATCAAGTTTATATTTAAATATTACTTCAGTAATTTTATTAATATCATTTGAGCTTATATCTGGTGAGAGTTTTATAGCTATAGGTTTTGAAATATTTTTATCTTTTTTAATTCTATTTAATCCACTAAGAAGCCTCTCTAATTCACCTTGGTCGTGGAAGTTTCTTAATCCTTCAGTATTTGGAGAAGAAATGTTAATTGTTATATATCCCGCATTCAGAAAAAGTCTAGATAAACAAGTATAATAATCCTCTTCTTTATTTTTAGTATCTTTATTGGGGCCAATATTAATTCCCAAAAAACCACTTGGTAAATTATTTGCTATTCTTTTTGAAACAATTTCAGATCCATGATTATTAAAACCAAGTCTGTTTATAAGAGCTTGATCTTTCTCAAGCCTAAAAATTCTTGGTTTAGGATTACCAAGTTGTCTTTTAGGGGTTACAGTCCCAACTTCTACAAAACCGTATCCAAGTTTGAATAAAGAATTATAAACCTCTGCGCTTTTATCAAATCCTGCTGCTAAACCTATTGGATTCGGCAGTTTTTTATTAAATAAATTTATTTCAAGAAGCTCTTCCTGCTCAACACTAAAAAAGCTTTTTGGCAGGACATTTAATTTAAGAGATTTTATTGCTAAATCGTGTGCTACTTCAGGATCTAAAGAAAAAATATAAGGTTTAAAAATTGAGAACATTATTTTATTTTATCATTAATTAATTCGATTGTTTCATTTAATCCAAAAAAACTTATAAAAAAACCCATTCTTGGTCCATTCTCTTCACCAAAAACAACTTCATAAATAAGTTTAAACCAATCTCTTAAGTTTTTCTCATATCCATTTTCTTTCCCCACAGTATAAATATGAGTTTGAATTTCTTCAGGATTTAAAGATTGATTAATTTCTTTTAACTTTAAAACCAAATTTTCTAATGCCTTCTTTTCTTGGGAATTTGGTTTTTTAAATTTTTTTTTAGGCTCTACCTTGTCTTTAAAATAGTTAATCGCGTATTCTGTCAAGCTGTCTAAAATTTTATGATCTTTTGGTTTTATTTCTTTATGAAATCTATTAATAAACTTCCAAATAATTTCTTTATTATTTGCGTTACTTGAACCAACTAAATTTAATAACATTGAGAAAGGCATAATAATTTTTTCTTTTGGCGGTTTACCATTATGAACATGCCACACAGGATTTAATAATTTATCTTTTGTTTCTTGCGTTTGGTAATTTTTCACATAAGAAAGATAATCATCCACAGTTTTTGGGACTACTTCTGAATAAAGTTTTTTAGCTCTTTTAGGATTTGGATACATATATAAGGCCAAACTTTCAGGGGAAGCATATCTCAACCATTGATCTATTGAAATTCCGTTTCCTTTAGATTTGGAAATTTTTTCACCTTTTTCGTCTAGAAATAATTCATACGCAAATCCATTGGGAGGATTTTTTCCAAGTGTTCTACAAATTTTTGAAGATAAAATTGCGCTTTCAGTTAAATCTTTACCATACATCTCGAAATCAACATCAAATGTAAACCATCGCATTGCCCAATCGACTTTCCATTGTAATTTACAATTTCCGTTTAATATATTTGTTTCAATCTTATCACCTTTGTTATTAAAAATAACTTTTCCTGTTTTTGAGTCCATTGTTAATAGAGGTATCTCGAGTACTTTGCCAGTTTTCGGACAGATAGGTAAAAAAGGACAATAAGTTTTACGCCTCTCCTCTCTTAAAGTAGGTAAAATAATATTCATAATCTCCTCATATTTTTCTAATACTCGCATAAGTGAGTTGTTAAAAATACCTTTTTTATAATTTTCAGTAGAACTTTTAAAAATAAAATTAAAATTAAACCTTTTTAAAAATTTTTTAAGCATTTCGTTATTATGTTCACCGAAACTATTAAATTTTTTAAAAGGGTCGGGTATAGATGTTAAAGGTTTTCCTAAATTTTTTTTTAAAATTTCATCATTAGGAATATTATCTGGAACTTTTCTTAATCCGTCCATATCGTCAGAAAATGTAATTAGTTCATGATCAATATTTTTTATATGGTTAAGAGCATTTATCATCATAGAGGTTCTAGCGACCTCACCAAAAGTTCCAATGTGAGGTAGCCCACTTGGTCCATAACCAGTTTGAAAAGTAATCTTATTTTTTTTACTAATAATTTCTTTTCTATCTTTTAAGAGTTTTCTTACTTCAACAAATGGCCAAGAAGAGGTAGATTCAATTAAATTCTTATCAAGCATTATTTACGTTTATTAAATTTTATCTATAAAATACAGATTTAATTACATTATATTAAGTTGAATTTTATAACTATTGAAATAATCTTGTTTCATATGACTACAAACAAAACTGTTTTTTTTCTTATAGGTATGCTTTTGGTGGTTCTGGGTATCTTTATGCTCGCACCTTATTTTATTCAAGTATTATACAATGAAAATAGTCACAGTTTTATTTCAGCATCTTTTGTAACAATTTTTATTGGCGTTCTATTTATTTTAAACAATTTGGAAGAAAAGGAATTTAAACTCAATTTAAGACAAACATTTTTATTTTCATCATTGGCATGGTTTATGGTTGCTTGTTTTGGCAGTTTACCATTTGTGTTATCTCCAAAAGAATTTACTTTCAGCGAGGCTTTTTTTGAAAGCATGTCAGGCATAACCACAACTGGCGCAACTATTATTGCTGATCTAGATAAAAGTCCAAAAAGCATATTGTTATGGAGAGCTATAATGCAATGGTTGGGGGGTATTGGAATAGTTGTTATGGCCATTACCATATTGCCGCTTTTAAAAGTAGGAGGTATGCAATTATTTAAAATGGAGGGACCAGGAACTGCTGAAAAAATTCTTCCAAGAACTATTGAAGTTGCCACTATTATAATATCGACCTATCTAGCTTTAACTTTTTTGTGTGCTTCTTTCTATTGGTTATTTGGGATGAGTATTTTTGATAGTGTAGCTCACTCGATGACTACAATAGCAACAGGTGGTTTTTCTACACACAATAGTTCTATAGGTTTTTTCAAAAGTCATAATATTGAAATAACTGCAAGTGTTTTTATTATTTTAGGAAGCATACCCTTCATTACATATCTAAAATTTGTTAGAGGAAATAAAAAGATTTTTTTTCAGGACGTTCAAATTAAAGGATTAATTTATTTATTAGTTATCTCTATTTTTATAATGTTTATGTATTTAGTTTTAATTAAATATGATAGCAGTTTTTTTGACAAAATAAGAATTTCATCATTTAATGTAATTTCTATTTTGTCAGGCACAGGGTATGTAACAGATGATTTTGGTTTGTGGGGAAAATTTTCCTTAATATTTTTTCTCTTTTTAATGTTTGTAGGTGGTTGTGCAGGATCAACAGCATGTGGAATTAAAATTTTCAGATTACAAATGCTTTTTTTATTCTTAAAAAATCAAATCAAAAAACTTATATCTCCGAATAGTATAATCTTAACAAAATACAATAATCAAAAAATATCCGATGAATTTATTAACTCTGTGATAGTGTTCATTTTTTCTTTTTTATTTATTTTTCTAATTATAGCAATGCTGCTATCTATCTCCGGACTTGATTTTTTAACTTCAATTTCTGGTGCTGCGAGTGCAATATCAAATGTTGGCCCAGGTTTAGGAGAGGTAATTGGTCCAAATGGAAATTATAAAGCAATACCTGATTTATCAAAATGGATTTTATCAATTGGAATGTTGCTCGGAAGACTAGAGCTATTCGCAGTTCTAGTTTTATTTTTTCCATCTTTTTGGAGAAACTAAATGATGATTAAATTTTTTAATTTTAAATCTTTTAGAATGCTATTATTAGGCTTTTCTTCTGGTCTGCCTATATTGCTTGTCTTTTCAACTTTGTCTGTATGGTTGGTAAAAGCTGGAGTTGAAAGAAGCACAGTTACAATGTTTAGTTGGGCAGCGTTAGCATATTCTTTTAAATTTATTTGGTCGCCTCTTGTAGACAATTTAAGTTTCCCTTTTAAAAAATTCGGACATAGAAAAACATGGTTATTATTTTCACAAGGGTTTATAATTTTAAGTTTAATTTTTATATCTCAAACAGATCCATCAAAAATGTTAGTCTTTACTGCTATTGGGGCTGTCCTAATAGCTTTTTCAAGTGCAACACAAGATATAATTATCGACGCTTATAGAATTGAGTCTGCTCCTCAAAATTACCAAGGTGTTTTATCTTCGATGTACATTTCAGGTTATAGAATAGCGATGTTAGTGGCAGGAGCCGGAAGTCTTTATTTAGCATCATTTTTTGGTGTCAATGAATACAATGTGATTGTTTGGCAGAAAGTTTATTTGATTATGGCTTGTTTAATGTTAATTGGAGTATTCACAACTATCTTATCACCAGAACCAAATGTCAAAAGAAAAAATTCTTTTATAAAATTAAATGACCAAATAAAATTTTTGATTTCTTTTTTAATTTCTATAAGTATTTTTATTTTAGTTTATTCTCAAGTTAAAAGCCCGATAAATATATATAGTCCAATTGGTAATTTTCTTTTTACTTTTCTTAAACTTTTTATAAGTTTTATTTCATCTGGTATTTCTATTTTTCTTTTGATAAAAATAAAATTAATACCAAAAAAATCTGCTTTAGATGCATATGCAAAACCCGTTTTAGAATTTATAAATAGATACGGAAAACTTGCTTTAATAATTCTATCACTAATTGGATTGTACCGAATAGCTGACATAGTAATGGGTGTTGTGGCTAATATTTTTTATTTAGAAAAAGGTTACAATGTAAAAGATATAGCAACATATTCTAAATTCTTTGGTGTTTTAGCAACAATTTTAGGAGGATTGATTGGAGGATATTCAGCTGTAAAATTTGGTACAATAAAAGCTCTTTTTTTTGGAGCAGTAATAGCAGCTGCAAGTAATCTTTTGTTTGCATGGTTAGCAGTGTCTGAAGCAAACATACAATCATTAATCATCGTGATTACAGCAGATAATATATCTAGTGGTTTTGCTGGTGCAGCTTTCGTTGTTTACCTCTCGGCGCTTACTTCAATAAAGTTTACTGCAACGCAATATGCATTATTTAGTTCATTAATGCTTTTAATACCAAAAGTTCTTGCTGGTTACTCGGGAAGTTTGGTAGATTATATGGGGTATTCTAATTTTTATATTTTTACTGCTATAATAGGGATACCAGTTTTAATTTTGATAATTTGGATATCTAAATTAGCTCCAGTCAAAGAATAGGAATGAAAAAAATATATATTAACGACTATCCAATTATAAATCTTTATAAAAAAGCATCGACTAATTCTGAAGTTGTGAGTCAAATGATTTATGGACAGGGGTTTTCGATAATTAAAAATTCAAAAAAATGGCTTAAAATTAAAATTAAAGAAGATAATTATAAAGGATTTGTGATTAACAAAATGTATAAATCATATATTAAACCAACACACAAAGTATGTGTGCTTAAAGCAAATTTATTTAAAGCACCTAATAAAAAAAGAATTGGCACTCTATCTTTTGGATCAAAAGTAAAGGTTTCAAAAAAAAATTCAAAATTTTTACAAATTACTAACGGATGGTTAAAAACAAAGGATGTAAAACCTATAAATTACCAAGAAAAAGATATTTTTAAAAATATTAAAATTTTTAAAGACATAAAATATAAATGGGGTGGAAAAACATTTAAAGGAATTGATTGCTCAGCCCTGATACAAATTTTTTTAAATTTTAATAATAAATTTTGTCCTAGAGATGCAAAAGATCAAGTGAAATTTTTCAAAAAAAAAACGAAACTTAAAAAAATTAAAAAAAATGATATTATTTTTTGGAAAGGTCATGTAGCAGTTGCTCTTACAAAGAAAAAACTAATTCACGCTTATGGTCCGATGAAAAAAACTGTCATAATGGACATCAAGAAAACAATTGAAAGAATAAATCGCACAGCTAAATTGAGAGTAATTGGAATTAGAAAGCCGTAAACGGCAAAGGCAGCTTCAGTCTCCCTCCACTGCCCTTAACTTTAATTTAAATGATTCGAGGTCTTTAATTAAGACTCTTTATAGTTGTATGTGGATATCAATAATTAAAAATTTAGCTTAAACCCCAAATTAGCTTTTAAGCTTTTAACGTCCTGATTAGTATTTTTTGCTGTAAGTCCAAATGTAAATTTTCCATTTTCTGTAATCTTTTTTTCATAGTCTAAATTTGAGACTAGTGCTATTTCCCTTGATAGAGCGTTATCTTGTTTATAGGTAGCACTAGTGCCATTTACAGAGTAAACTTGAGATTGATCTCCAATCAAACTTCTAAAATCTAATGTCCAACCAAAACTTAAATTGTTATCACCGTTATCAACAATGTCATACTTATCTGAAAAAAACACAGAAACATTTCCCACTTTTCTATTTCTCCATGAATAATATTTGCTCTCGTCATAACTCGGTGTGATTGAAAAACTTCCAGTTAATCCAACATTTGGAATAAGCTTGGGATT
>MDTA01159450.1_pt1 | contig 13028 bp, 13 predicted proteins | sample 811151 | NCBI WGS metagenome assembly MDTA01 (sample SAMN05326648, study PRJNA326480) | marine metagenome | isolation source: seawater | place: Indian Ocean: South | collected 2010 | reverse complement strand
GTTCAGTCTCCCAATCCAGGCGTGAAATCCAATGTCTTCCTCAGGACTGCAACAGTTCATGCAGGAGGTGGAGACGACTTTGTGGTTGGCTCAGACTTCACTGATGTTCTCTATGGAGACCATGGCCAGGATCGTCTCCTGGGCGGAAATGGCGATGATGTGATCGATGGAGGAAATGGCAACGATGTTCTGACAGGTGGTCAAGGTGCGGATATCTTCTGGCTGTCTGAGGGCTTTGATGTCGTCACTGATTTCACTTATGGCAATGGGCCAAATCATGGTGGAGACTTGATTTCACTGCATCGTCTTGGCGACTCCATCAAGGCTTATATCATTGATATCGGTGATGACGTTCTGATCACTGGCGATGGCTTTTCAATGAAATTTGAAAACGCTGGTGCAAGGCAAGTGCATGATTCGATTATGAATCAGGAAGGCCTTGACCTTGTCGCGGTCAATTATTCAATGGAGTCATCGATCTTCGGTTGATTGTTGATCTTTCTCAAGCAATTCCCCGCCGTGTGCGGGGTTTTGCATGGGGATGCCCTGGCGTTTTGGCTGTTCATGGGGCGGATCAGAGACCAATGCCTCCACTCGGTTCATTTCATTCGTCTGTTTGATGCATGTGACGCGATGGTTGAAGCAGGTGATGCCATGTCCTCACTGGAACCGATGCCAAGCTGAGCGTCCAATCGTTGACAGGTTGATTGGTCGTCTAGCTGCGATTCCGGTGCTGATTCCCAAGGCAGCACCGGACTAGACGAAATCTCCGTGGACTCTGATCAGGCGTTTGGTCAACCAGTTCGTTGACCCTGGCTTGCCTGTATTCTTCTGGCGAGGTGTTGACCGCTATCGTTGTTCGTGGGGTTGTTACTGCCCTGAGGAGACCCTCTTCGCAGGCCTCATGTGGTGATTCTGATGAGCCGGAGGGTTGTTGTGTTGATTGATGAGTGTCTTCTGGGCGATGCGTGATGGCTCAGTACCCAACGGATTGGCATCTGGATGAAGCTGCGCTCGATTGGCTCGATGCTCTGCTTGATCAGCGATACCGGGCCGGCATCAGTCGCTCGCATCTCTCATGCCACACACGTGCGCGGGAAATGGTGGATTTGTGGCGAGCACAGATGGGATCAACGCGCCATCACACCGACCGCTGAGCATCGTTCTGCACAACCGGCTGCAGATTGATCAGCTCCCGGAAGAACCCTCTGCGTTCAAACCTGATCTTGACCGCTGACCATCGGCTCGTTTGTTCCCATCAAAAAGGGTCATGACAGGTGCTGCCACAACCCTGAAGAAAACACGTCCTGTGTGTTGAACCGCAGGGATTACTCCTCGCCTTCTTCGTCAGCACCGCCAACTGGAATCAGCCGGATCGCCTTGCGACCGAGCTTGATTTCGAACTCGTCTCCAACCTGGAGATCAAGCATTGCCGTGTAGGCCTTGCCAATCAGCAGATTGCCATTGCCCTGAACAGTTGCTTTGTAGGAGAGCTTTCGTCCACCTTTGCCGATGCCTGCAGAGCCACCACCAAGCTCAATGCCCTTCGCATTGAGAAGTGCCTCGTAGAAAGCGGTGAAATTGACGCGATCCGAGCCGTCTTTCTTCTTCGAGACATATCCACAAGCAGTGGCGAGATCGGTTTTGGAGACATCTCCAAGATCCTTCACTTTGGCAAGGAGCTCAGCGCCGGTAAGCATTTGTTCGGTTGATTATTGAACCTCCTATATGGAATCAACAATTGCTGCTGATGTCAACTCAATCATCCCTACCTGCGGCAGCAGGGAGGCCATATGACAGCCAATAAAAAAAGGAGCCTGGGCTCCTTTAAGACGCTCAATGTGATAAGGCGTTGGGGGCGATCCAGGAATCAGGCGTCGTAGTACATCACGAATTCGTGGGGGTGAGGACGCTGGCGCAACTGTTGCACTTCCTCGTATTTCAGGTCGATCCAGTTGTTGATGAAGTCCTTGGTGAACACACCGCCCTCCAGCAGGTAGTGGTGGTCGTTGTTGAGAGCTTCGAGTGCTCCGTTCAGGGATGCCGGAACAGTGGCGATCTTCTTCAGTTCCTCTGCAGGCAGTTCGAACAGGTCAACGTCGACACCATCCCCGGGATCGATCTGGTTTTTGATGCCGTCAATCCCGGCCATCATCATGGCGCTGAAAGCCAGATAAGGGTTGGCGAGCGCATCGCCTGAACGGAATTCAAGGCGCTTGGCCTTTGGACTTGGTCCTGTCAGAGGGATTCGCACTGCGGCTGAGCGATTGCCTTCCGAATACACCAGGTTCACCGGTGCTTCAAAACCTGGAACAAGACGCTTGTAGCTGTTGGTGGTGGGGTTGGTGAATGCCAGGAACGACGGTGCATGCTTGAGAATGCCGCCGATATACCACTGTGCGGTCTGGGAGAGATTCGCATAGGTGCCTTCACCGAAGAACAACGGCTGGCCTTCCTTCCAGAGGCTCTGGTGAACGTGCATGCCGGAGCCGTTGTCGTTGAACACGGGCTTGGGCATAAAGGTTGCCGTCTTTCCGTATTTCTTGGCGACGTTGCGAACGACGTACTTGTACGTCATGACGTTGTCCGCCGCCTGAATCAGCTGAGCGAACTTCATTCCCAGTTCGTGCTGGCCGGCACCGGCGACCTCATGGTGGTGTTTCTCGATGGGAATCCCAAGCTGAGCCATCATCAGCAGCATTTCCGAACGGATGTCCTGGGCCGTGTCGTTGGGAGCGACAGGGAAATAACCTTCTTTTTCCTGAATTTTGTAGGCCAGATTGCCGCCTTCCTCGATCCGGCCGGTGTTCCAACCAGCCTCAATGGTGTCGACGCTGTAGAAGGATCCACCCTCTGCGGAGTTGTAGCGGACGTCGTCAAACAGGAAAAACTCCGGTTCAGGGCCGAAGAACGCCGTGTCGGCAAGGCCGGTGCCGGCGAGATAGGCCAGGGCCTTCTGCGCCAGTGCACGGGGGCAACGTTCGTAGGGTTCGCCGTTGCGTGGGTCCTGAATCGAGCAGATCAGGCTCAGGGTCTTGTGGCGGTAGAAGGGATCAACCCAGGCCGTTCCAGGGTCGGGGACCATCGCCATGTCTGAGGCGTTGATCGCTTTCCATCCGCGGATGGATGAGCCGTCGAACGCCAAGCCCTCAGTGAAGGAGTCGGGATCGATCAGGTCAGCACAGACGGTGAGATGCTGCCACTTTCCATGCAGATCGGTGAACTTGAGGTCGATCAACTCGATGCCTTCATCCTTGATCTGACGAAGCACGTCCTGGGCTGTTTTGGCCATGGCGGGGAACGATTCCCGTAAATCAAATCGACCGTAGATATCGATCCGGAGCCGTTTTGTATCAACAGGCACCTTTTTGCCTTCCGTCTTCCTGGCCTGCGCCCTGAAGCCCGTTGGTAACCGTTTCTGTCAGATTCCTGGGATCGCCGTTGCTGGAAGCGGTTTCGATGCGTTGTCGGTGTTAACTTCCAGCCAACGTGGACAGGCTCCCCGCATGCGCGACGCCATTACTGGACTGATCGGCCAGTACGACCAGCTTGGTCGCTACCTCGATCGTTCCGCGGTTGATCGCATCGAGAGCTATCTCGATGAAGCCGACGTGCGGGTTCTCGCCGTCGAGATCATCAACAGAGAGGCTGCAGAGCTTGTGCGTGAAGCCAGTCAGAGGCTGTTTCAGGCTGATCCGGAGCTGTTGCTGCCCGGTGGCAATGCCTACACCACCCGCCGCCTGGCGGCATGTCTTCGCGACATGGACTATTTCCTCCGCTACGCCAGTTATTCGCTGATCGCAGGCGACATCACCATCCTCAATGAGCGGGTGCTCAACGGTCTCGATGACACCTACAAAAGTCTGGGGGTGCCGACCGGACCCACCGTCCGCAGCATGGTGCTTCTCGCGGATGTGTTGTGTGAGCGTCTGCTGAACGAAGGCATCCTTCCCGATCGCTGCTCCCTGGTTCGCCAGCCGTTCGAGCACATGGCAGACGGACTGGCTGCCAGTGATGTTCGCCAGAGATGAGCAACCATTCCAATCATTTCAAGCAACGTCGGGCATGGTCCTCACAGCGTTCAAAGGTCAGATCGATGCGTAGGCTTCTCGCCATTGAATTCCGGCTCCGGGTTTACCGATGACGCACTTTCACCTTCCGGTTGACCCGTGCCATCGGACCTCCATCGGGCCGATCAACACCCCTGATCGGCTGTTGCTCGGTCCAGGCCCCTCCAACGCCCATCCCACGGTTCTTCAGGCGCTGTCACGCACACCGATCGGTCACCTTGATCCGCTCTATGTGGAGCTCATGGGTGAAGTGCAGGAGCTGCTTCGTTACGCCTGGCAGACCGACAACCGTCTCACCCTGCCGATGAGCGGCACCGGCAGCGCTGCAATGGAGGCCACCCTCGCCAACACCGTTGAACCGGGTGACACGGTGCTCGTGGCGGTGAAGGGGTATTTCGGAAACCGCCTGATGGACATGGCTGGGCGGTACAGGGCCAAGGTCGAAGTGATCGAAAAGCCCTGGGGTGAGGCGTTCACCCTCGATGAACTGGAGACGGCGATCAAGAGACACAAGCCCACGATCCTTGCGATGGTGCACGCTGAAACCTCCACCGGTGTGTGTCAGCCGATGGAAGGCATCGGTGATCTCTGTCGTGACAACGACTGCCTGCTGCTCCTCGACACCGTCACATCCCTGGGTGGGGTGCCCCTCCATCTCGACGCATGGAAGGTTGATCTGGCGTACAGCTGCAGCCAGAAGGGTCTGAGCTGCCCTCCGGGTCTTGGTCCCTTCACGATGGGACCGCGGGCTGAAGCGAAGCTGGCGGCCCGTGGGGACAAAGTGCCCAACTGGTATCTGGATGTCTCCCTTCTGAATCAATACTGGGGCAGTGATCGTGTCTATCACCACACCGCACCGGTGAACATGAATTTCGGGATGCGGGAGGCTCTGCGACTGCTTGCGGAGGAAGGGCTTGAGAACGCATGGGCCCGTCACCGACAGAACGCGGAAACCCTCTGGAGCGGGCTTGAGTCACTTGGTCTGGAGATGCATGTTCCGGAGAAGCTGCGCCTGCCGACACTCACAACTGTGAGGATTCCCCCGGATGTCGATGGCAAGGCCTTCTCCTCCCACCTTCTCAACACCCATGGAATCGAAGTCGGTGGTGGACTCGGTGTGCTCGCCGGCAAGATCTGGCGGATCGGTTTGATGGGCTACAACTCCACCCCCGAGAATGTCTCCCGGTTGCTCAACCTGTTCGAGACCGAGCTGCCTCAGTTCCGGCAGGGCGCCGCCGTCGCTGCCTGAACCAGTGTTCCAGCAGCGCTGATGCCTCTGACTCCATGACGCCACCTGTCACAACCATGTGATGGTGGGCGCTCGGGTGGGCGGAGAGGTCGATCGTCCCACCCAATCCACCGCGTTTCGGGTCCCGGGCTCCAAAGATCACCTGGCCAACCCTCGCCTGCACCAGTGCCCCGGCGCACATGGGACAGGGTTCCAGCGTCACAATCAGGGTGCACTGATTCATCCGCCAGTCTCCGAGGATCCAGGCGGCCTGTCGAATCGCGACGAGCTCAGCATGGCCCAGCGGATCTGAAGCCCATTCGCGTCGGTTGCTGCCATGGCCGATGCACCGTCCTCGGTCATCCAGCACAACTGCGCTCACGGGCACCTCACCCGCTTCGCCCAGACGTTCAGCCCGACCCAGCAACCGTGTCATCCAGGCGTGGATTTGTGCGTCTCCCAGTTCAACCGGTTTCAGCCGCACATCCACCTCAACCGTTCACACGTGTCCAATGTGCCACCAAAGGTGAGAATGGCCGTTCCTTCCGCTCATTCCTTGTTCGGATCCACCAGGACTTCATCGGAGGCGTCGGTTTCGAGGGATCTCTGCGCGTTTGCCTCACCCGAAACGCTGGATCCTCAGCTCCAGCGTTTCCTCGAAGATGCCAGTGCACAACTGTGTCAATGGCTCGGCACTGCCTCGCAGCGCTCTCCCCTGCCAGCGCTGAGGCTGTTGCCGGAGGCCGTCCCTGAGTCTCAGGGTCTTGGTGCCGCCAGGCTGCTGGATGATCTGCAGCAGGTGATGGATGGTGCGTATCAGCCCAACCATCCCGGGGCTCTCGCCCATCTCGATCCACCTCCGAACACCGCATCAATCGCTGCTGAACTGATCTGTGCGGGCCTCAACAACAATCTGTTGGCTGAAGAGCTTTCTCCGAGTCTGAGTCAGCTGGAGCGTCAGTTGTGCGGCTGGTTTGCCTCCAGGTTTGATCTGCCCGAGGGGTCTGGTGGTGTTCTTGCCAGCGGTGGATCCCTCAGCAATCTCACAGCACTGGTGAGCGCCCGGCATCGCAGGGGTCTCGATCAGCGACCTGATTCGGTCGTGCTGATCAGCGAAGACGCTCATGTGTCGCTCGTGAAGGCCGCTCGGGTGATGGGTCTCAGGCCCGATGCGATTCGACGCATTCCGGTTGATGACCATGGCCGCATGCGCATGTCGGACGTGTCCGAGCAGCTGGAGAGACTCAGGAGGGAGTGCCGTCCGTGTCTCGCTGTGGTGGCGACGGCAGGAACGACCGTGCGAGGGGCCATTGATCCGATTCCCGAGCTTGCAGCGCTTTGCCGTGACCGGGGGCTCTGGCTGCACGTGGATGGAGCGATCGGTGCGGTCTTCGCCCTGAGCCCCGCCCTGTCGGGCTTGATGCATGGACTCGCCCAGGCCGATTCGATCACGATCAACCCCCAGAAGGTGCTCGGCATCGCCAAGACTTCGTCAATGCTGTTGGTGCGTGATCAGCGGGCTCTTCAGGAGACGTTTCACACGGGGCTTCCCTACATGGAAGCTGCACTGGATGGAGCCCATGGTGGTGAACTCGGCCTGCAGGGAAGCCGTCCTGCGGAGATTCTCAAGCTCTGGCTTGGTTTGCGTCAGTTGGGAGACGAGGGCATTGCCTCGCTGCTGGAGCAGGCGGTGGCTCGGCGTCAGCGCTTGGAGGCCTGTCTTGACCCCTCACGACTGGAGATCAGCTCAGGTCCCCTGCATCTGCTGTCCTGTGCACCTGTCGGCGCTGATGCCGAACGCTGTGAGCATTGGACGGCGGCGATGCGGCAGCGGCTTCTCGATGAACAGATCATGGTCTCCAGGCCAAGGCTCCAGGGCCGCCATCGCATCAAAGTGGTGCTTGGCAACCCTCACACCCCAGACGCCCTGATCGATCGCCTTGGCTCGCTTCTGAATGATGACGACATGGAGGTGCCCTGATGCCTGCACAGCAACAGCAGCGAGGTCGCTGGGTGGCGATCGTCACCGGAGCCCTGTCGGTGCTGGTCGGAGTGGTCTATCTCGCGCTGATCACTGTTCTCGACAGTCGCGGTCCGATGCGTCCCCCCCCGCCCGAGGCCCTGGCCGGGGCGGTAGACGTTTCTTCGCCTCCTGCTGAAGAGGTTCAACCACCCGTCGCAGTGCCATCTGCAGAAACTCCTGCAGTGAACGATCCCTACGGTTGAGCTCGTAGTGATGCTGAACCACGTCCTGCATCCCACCATCACCCCAGTCCTGGTCCTGCTGGAAGAACGTGATGAAGCTGGATCCGGCGATTCTTGTCAGCCATCCCGCAGCCACACCCTGCACCGCACGCCCGAGAAGCAGGGTCGGCAGGTTCACGCTCAAGGCCGTGCCGATCAAGGCAACGCCACCCTTGACCACCCCAAGACCCGCAAGGGTCCTGCCGACCGAAACGGCCAGCTCCTGTGCACGCTGGCGGGTGAGCTCAATGCCGTACACCGCGGCGATCTCCATGACCATCTGGGCGTTCACGGCGGCTGTTCCCAGCAGATCAACGCCTGGCAGAGGTGTTGCGGCCACAACACCGGCGCTGATCCAGGTGTAGCGATCGACGATCCGTCGGGCTTCGTCAGACCGCTGCCGATCGAGAAGGTCACGGCCGGCGGCACCCAGATCCCGGCATTGGAGAAGGATGTTGTCGGCGAGGAGTTCATCTCCATCGCTGTGGAGCACGGCCGCCAGGCGTCTCACCAGCAGTCCGATTTCAGCGGGTGGCTGGAAAGGACGCTGACCGGGGCGAGGCAGTGACTGCGGCGAGGCGCTGGCGGGGATGACATCCTCCGGTGAGAGCCATGCCGCGCAGCGTTGCCTGATCAGAGCAAGCAGCCGACGCTCCTCCTCCTCTCCTCGCAGATCGCATTTGTTGAGCACCAGCAGCAGTCGTTTTCCCAGTCCCGAGAGGCTGTGAACAACATCCAGTTCGCTCCGGCGCAGGTCTCCGTCAACGACGACGATCATCAGATCAGCCCGGCTCGCCCGGCGGCGTGCCTCCTGTTCGCGTCCGGAACCATCGCGTCCCGCTTCAAGAATTCCAGGCGTGTCAACCAGCTGAACTCCGCGCTCCAGGCCCTTCAGCCTCAGGCGGTAGCTGCGACTCTCGCTGGTGGAGCCCATGGCGGCGCCGACATCGCCAACGATGTCCCGGAGAAGGGCCCGGATCAAGGACGTCTTCCCACTGGATCCGCTGCCGAACACCACAACAACGAGGTCTCCTCGTTCCAACTCTCTCGCCACCCGTTCGCGTTCCTGGAGAAGAGACGCGCGGGCCACGTCGTCCTGCAGGCGCTCGAGCAGTCGATCCACACTGCTGAGGCTCTGTTCAGCGGCGTCCCTGCGAGTGCTCGGGGCGGGTCGCTCCTGAGGAGATGAACCAGTGGTCCGCTGGCGCAGTGTGCGCCACTGACGCAGCCACGGCAGGCCGACCTGAACGACGACCGCCACCAGCAGCGCGACCCCGATCAGCAGCACCGGACCCACCAGCCATGGCGGCAGCCAGTAGCTCAGATCCCAGAGCAGGTTTCGGATTCCCTGCAGCACCAGTCCCACCACCATCAGGGCGATCAGGGCTGCGACACCCATCAGGATCCAGCGGGTTGACCCCTTCATCCGCCGTGCAAACCTCCCCGACCTGCCGCGCGGATGATGTCAGCCCAGAGCGAGGCCGCAAGTGCACTGGAGCTGGAGGAGGGACTGTTGTCGTCGTTTCCAAGCCAGACACCGAGAACCCAGTGGCGAGCGGGTTCATATCCCACGAACAGCAGGTCCCGGCCGTCGTTTGTGGTCCCGGTCTTTCCGCCTTCCTGCCCCCCGAGAGCTGCAGCGCTGCCGGTGCCAGCTCGCACCACAGCCCTGAGCAGTGACTGCATTTGCGAGGCGCTCTCCATACGCATGGCCCTGCGTCCCGCATTGACCGCGGGGTTGTTGCCGCCCGCGAGGCTGCCGCATGCATTCAGGCGATCGTCACGGCATGTTTCCGCGTCCAGCAAGCGGCGAATCGTGGTCGGCGGCCTCCACTCACCTTGGTTCAGCACCGCGGCATAGGCCCCTGTCAGTTCGATCAGACGCACTTCGCTCTGACCGAGAGCAAGACCCGGCACGGGATCCAGTGGTGTTGTGATCCCAAGGGCCCTGGCCTGACGAACCACCTGGTCGAGTCCGACGCGCTGGGCGAGGCGCAGAGCGGCGGTGTTGCTGCTTGATGCGAAAGCGCGCGTCAGGCTGAGATGGCCCTTGCAGGTGCTGGCGAAGCGCTGTCCTCGCCAGTTGAGAGCACTGCAGTCGATGGTGTCGTCGGGTTTGATTCCCCGTTCAAGCGCCGCCAGGTAGGTCATCAGCTTGAACGTGCTCCCTGGCTGTCTCAAGGCCATGGAGGCCCGATTGAACTGACTGAAGCGGTAGTCCCGACCGCCGGCAATGGCGAGCACCCCGCCTGTGCGGCTGTCGATGACGACTGCAGCACCTTCACTGATCCCGAGACTGCCTGCCCCACCGATCAGGCTGCGCAGCTGCCTCTCCACAACGGCCTGCAGCACAGGATCGAGATGGGTTTCGATCAGGAAATTCCCCTCGGCGGCCACCTCCGGACCCACGAGCGAGGTGAGATCCCGGCGCACCTGGTCGGTGTAGAAGGGAGCCGATCTGCGCACGGCCTCACGACTGCAGGCGCTGGAGGTCAGCTGGATGGGCTGACGGCGTGCCAGTCGTGCCTGGTCGAGGGAGAGACGACCTGCATCGGCCATTTTGTTGATCACCGTGTTGCGGGCCTCGAGTGCCCGCTGCGGATGGCGACAGGGGTCGTGACCATTCGGCGATGGCAGCAGACCGACAAGCAGCGCCGCCTGTTCGACGGTCAGATCTGCGGCTGAGCGATCGAAGAAGGTGCGCGCCGCGTCTTCGAATCCCCAGCCCACTCCCAGATAGACCCTGTTGAGATAGCTGAGCATCAACTCGCTTTTGCTGAAGCGGCTTTCAAGCTGCAGAGCCACCAGCAGTTCCCGCCACTTGCGTCCAAGCGTGTCGCCCTCTCCGACAAGATCCGGATAGAGGCTGCGAGCCAGCTGCTGGGTGAGACTGCTGCCTCCCTCCAGGACACGCCCGCCTGTGAGGTTGGCAGCGAAGGCCCGCAATGTGCCGATCGGATCGACACCGGGATGCCACCAGAAACGGTTGTCCTCGCTGCTGAGCAGGGCATCCATCAATGTCGGCGAAAAGGATTCGAGCCGGCTGAGTTCGCGGTGTCGACTGGAATCCACCGACTTCAGCGGTTGGTTGTTGCCGTCGTAGATGGCGAGGGGGCCGCGCACGCTGGCCAGTCGACCGCGGACGGGCACATGGAACGTGGCCAGAGCCATCAGCAGGCTCGCACCGCCAACGCCGATCAGAATGCCGACACCGAGATACCGCTTCAGACGGCATGTCAGACGATCTCCCGGGTTCTCGAACGAAAGCGATGGAGCGCCTGCCTCATGGGCTGGCGCAAGGCTGATGCGGTCGCCGTCCTGCAGCTCCAGCTCCCGCACCCGTCGACCTCGCCACCAGAGCCCGTTGGTTGATCCGAGATCCTGAAGCAGCCAGTGGCGTCCGCGCCGCTGCAGCAGTGCATGCTGACGGCTGACGGCTCCATGGTCGATGCAGATCTCCATGCCGGGATCACGACCGATCCTGTACCCCTCTCCATGGAGAGGCACCTGGCGCTCATCGCCTCTGGGCTCATGGATTCTCAGCAGGGCAACGCCCCGTCTGTCAGTCGTTGGGCTGACCATTGCGTTGTCTGAAGGCGTCGATGGCGAAGCAGAGCACGGCCAGGTTGATGGCGATATCCGCCCAATTGAAGATCGGAAACTGAATCGGCACCAGATCGAGAAAGTCGGTCACGTGGCCCAGTCGCCAGCGGTCGATGCCGTTGCCGATGGTTCCACCGAGAAGGAAGCCAAGGGCCAGTCCCATCCACAGTCCTCGGCGTCTTTCGCTCCAGATCCAGGCTGAAACAGCAATGGCCACCGTCAGACTGAGAATGCCCAGCAGGGTGCTGGATCCGCTGAACATGCTGAATGCCGCCCCGGTGTTGCGCACCAGCGTCAGCTGAAGCAGTCCCGGCACGAAAGGAACCGATTCTCCAAAGCGAAGCGTCCCCCTGGCCCAGTGCTTGCTGAGCTGATCGATCACCACCATCAACACACCGAGCCAGATCACGGTTCCGCGTCTCAGCGTCGGGCCTGTTCGGCTGCTCATCGCCTCATGACGGCTCATTCCACCCAGAGCAGACGACGGCTCACCCGGGCGATCAATCCCGCCGCGCAGCAGAGCGCGAGTTGCGCGGCCAGTGGACCGAGGCTGTAGCTGAAGATCAGATCAACCAGCGGGTCATTCCAGCGATCCAGCATCTGTCCAAGCAGCAAATTGAGCAGTCCACACACCTGAATGGTGAGCAGCCCCGCCATGGCTGCCAGTGTGAGGCGAGGAACATCGTTCATCCCGTTCTGCTGGGCCAGTCGTCCGGTCAGCCACGCTGCGGGAATGAATCCTGCGAGGTAGCCGAAACCCGGCGTCAGCACATAGGCCAGGCCACCGCCGCCGTGAAAGACAGGCAGGTCGACCAGGCCGATGGTCAGATAGGCCACAGAGGCGATGACCCCTGCCCTTGGCCCTGCCACCAGGGCACAGAGCAGCAGAGCGGGGACCTGCCAGGTGCTGGGAAGCGCGAGCACGCTCGGAGGCAGTTCCGGCAGCGGCAGCAGAAGCGCAGCGGGGATCAGGCTTCCAACCAGAATCAGAAGCAGGCCGGCGAGAGCGCCGCTCCAAGTGGCCAATGCCCGCACGCGCCAACCTCAGCTCGCACGATTCTGCTGTAGGAGAGATGCATTGCCCAGCTGTGATGACGGTTTCCATCGGTGACCAGGTGCGATTGGTGCGCCCTCAGACCTTTCTCAAGACGGCAGACCCCATGCCGATGCTCAGGCCCCCTGATCTGGTGGCCAACGATGAGATCGGCCGGGTGATGGCACTGCACCCAGCGGACACCGCAGCGGTGCGCTTCTCCAGGGGCACCTTTCTGCTGTCCATCCAGCAGCTCAAACCAGTTGCTCCAGTGCAGGAGGACTGAACCATTCGCCTGTGTTCAGGCGCCGCCGTAATCGCTCTGGTTCCACAGATGCTCCAGCGTGGCCAGTGTCTCCGAGGGACCACAGAGACTGAGCTGCGGTTGCTGCAGGTGACGGCCGGCTGCGTCGCGAAGGTCGCTGGCCTGCAGCTGATCCAGTTGCTTCAGGCAGATCTGGTCATGATCATCCGGGAGATTCAGCCCCCGCAGCTGGGCGCGACGTTCTGCACGCTGCCCGGTGGTCTGAGAGGCGTGCGCCAGGTGTCCGCGGAACTTGGCTGCGGCGAGCTGCAGATCACTCTGAGCAATCGTCTGATGCAGCACTTCATCCCAGCTGCGGATCAGCAGATCGAGTGAGAGTGCAGCTCTGTCGACACCTGTGGACGCGTGCATCACAAACGGTGCCGCTGCTGCCCTGGCTGGGTGATGCACGCCGACGTCGTAGGCAACGCCGTGCTCCTCACGCAGTCGCCGGAAGAGCAGGCATGACATCCCTGAACCGAGATGGGCCTGGAGCAGTCTCAGGGCCAGATCATCCGGATGCCCATGGGGCAGTGTGGCCTGTCC
>MDTA01041047.1_pt1 | contig 13028 bp, 11 predicted proteins | sample 811151 | NCBI WGS metagenome assembly MDTA01 (sample SAMN05326648, study PRJNA326480) | marine metagenome | isolation source: seawater | place: Indian Ocean: South | collected 2010 | reverse complement strand
TGGGGGCGTGGTGAAGTCTGGAGTTCACGCCTGCCTGTCACGCAGGAGGTCGCGGGTTCGAATCCCGTCGTCCCCGCAAAAAGGGCCAGATAGCTCAGTCGGTAGAGCACTTGTCTGAAAAACAAGGGGTCGGCAGTTCGATTCTGCCTCTGGCCACAAATGCAAAAGACAAAAAATTTAATAAATTATCTTTCTTCAACTTTTTTTAGAATTTTTTCAAATAATTCATTATTAATTAATTCTTATAAAACTTTTACAATAGAAGAAAAGTTAAATCTACGAACACCATATACAAGTATAAAGTTAATTAATTATTTGAAAGATTTTTCAAAAACAAGAAATAAAGTAAGTATTTTTGAGTATGGAAGTGGAAGTAGCACATTATTTTTTGAAGATTATTTTGAAAAAGTTTATTCAGTTGAGCACAATAAAGAGTGGTTTGACATTGTTACGTCAAGTGCAGAATCAGCTAATGTGTTTTATGTACCACCAGAAAAATCTAAACAACCAATTTACATTAGTAAAAAACTAGGGTTTAAAAATTTAGATTTTAAAAATTATGTGAATTTTATAGGCACTCTAGGAAAAAAGTTTGATGTTATTTTTATTGATGGAAGAGCAAGACAAGAATGTTTGAAAATAGCCTTAGAATTTTTAAATCCAGGAGGATTCATTATCTTAGATGATAGCAATAGAAAAAGGTATAAAAAAGATTTTTTAAAAGTATCCGAAAATAAAAAGGTTGTTCATTTTAGTGGATATGGCACATATTTACCCACTATCCACAGATCATCACTTATATTTGCTTAAGGTTAAAAAATGACTTGAATCCCTTAAAATTTTAACCAATCTTTGACACGCTCCCTTTTGAAGTTCTTTTAATCTTTGTTAACTGCGATATTTAAAGTAAGTTAATGTAAAGCCATGGATATATATTTGTGTACAGATTTTTCAAGTTCATTTAAATAAAAGATTGCGACTGGGGATTATTTATAACAAAATTTTCTATACTTTTTTATATGATTCACCCTTTTAGATCTTATATTAAAAGAGCCATTATTTTTGTACCTGTTTTTATACTGCTATATAACAATGGATCAAATTTTTATGGACTTTCACCAACGTTATACTCTAATCCGTTTGCTGAAATTAGTGGTGGTGAAGAATGGGTTAAGGAAAGCCCAATACAGTTTTTTATTGGATATTTTATAAACCTAGCTGTTAAAAATACCTCAATTACTCACTGGATAATGATTTTTATAGGATTTTTCTACTTGTATACATCATTATTTTTGTTTGATAAAAACTGTTTCAATGGAAAAAATATTTCTAAAATATTGTTTTTTACCCCATTTTTTTTAATTCTGTTTACATGGGTTGGTAAACCAGACACTATTACCATTGGCTCACTCTTTTATTTAATTGTATTTAATGGAAATTTCATATTAGGGTCTTTGTTCACGTTAATTTTAATTTTTTCACACCCCCAAGTAGCTTTAATATATTTTGTGCTAATTAAATATTTGAATTTATATAAATTTAAAGTTCAACATTTTATGTCTGTGGTAGCAGGCTACGTAATATACTTATTTTATTTAAGCCAACAAGGTGATTTTCAAGGGCGTTATGATGTCATATCTAATGAGCTTGATAGAGCATTTAAAACAATATTTACCAATACATTGGGTGGATTAATCTCACTATTTATGTGGCTGTGGATAATAATATTTTTAAGCGGCATTATTAAGAATAAAAAATTTCAATTATCTTTTTTATTAATTTTCTCAATCTCTTTTTTTACAATTGATCACACAAGAATATTTACATTATTAGCGGTTCCACTAATTATTTACATGTCAAATGATCAAAATTTTTTAAAAACATTTGAAGATATACTTGATAAGAAAATTATGTATTTTCTTGGTATTTTTCAAATTCAAAAAAGAGCTGATGGCCGAATAGTCGATGGTATTAATTATTATGAAAATCAATATTTAAATGAGTTAATCAATTTATTTTTGCGATTGGTTGAAAAAATATAATTTAGAATAAAAAAATAAGAAATTAAAAATTTTTAGCACCTTTACAAAATATCGTTACAATATAAACTACGATGACATCTATATTGTTTAATGTTGATTTTGAACTTTTAGCTGACACAATGAAAACATTCTTACTGTGTTCAGCATTAGGATTGTACATTAGGTTTTTAATATCATTTGTTAGTAATCAAAAATGGCTTAAAAATTATAGTCAATTTCTTGTGTTTGCATTGTTACCCCTAACTGGATATATGATAACTTCAGTTATTTCAAACAATATAGCTCTGTCACTTGGAATGGTTGGTGCACTTTCCATTGTTCGATTTAGAACTCCTGTAAAAAACCCTTCCGAACTTGTCATTTATTTTATTTTGATAACTCTTGGAATAGTTGTAAATGTAAATGGTAATTTAGCTATCAATTTTGTGTTATTTATAACGATTATTACTGTTTTAACAGAAGTATATAAATTTATTTCTAACAAACTTAACTTGCAAGAATTCTATTTCAATGAAGACAGTAAAATTTATTTAAAAATACACACATCGGAAGAGAACAAAAGCGTGCATAATTTTAAAGAGCTAAATCACTTTTCTAGTGATGGAGAATATCTATATATCTTCGCTTCTAACAATAGGGAAACCTTAGACAAAATTTTAAATTCTTTTGATAAAAATAAATTAATTTCTCACTCTTTAGATATTGCAAACTAAGTACTTTAAAAAATTATCTGGGTTCTTTTTTGTAACCTTGACGTTCGTTCTTATTGGATTGTTTTTTAATTCATTTAATATAATCCAGTCTGAAGCAAAATCAGTAATTACAGCTGATAATGAACTCCAATTTGATGACGAAATAGTACCATACTGTAATAAAGTCAGTGTTGATAGTGGTGCAGATTTAAACTATTTCAACATACAAGAAATATCAATTTCCATTGACGACAAAATGGGCTGGTATTCAAATATTTTCAAAATAATTTCTAGCTCCGATAGTGTTATCAAGGAAGAATATAAGGACACTTTTGATGCTTCAATAAAGGCAAAATTTAGCAATGAAGATAAAACCGTTTGCTCATTTAATGCTGAAATTAGAATTTCGGGAGACTGGACAGATCATGTAGATAAAAAAGATGCAACTGCATCTATGGACGTAAAGCTTCTTTCAGGAAATATTGGGGGGATTACCAAATTTAAATTGTTCAAACCTGTTGCTAGGCATTACGATAACGAAATATTTGTATCCTCATTAATGGAAGAACTAGGCTTCATGAGTCCGAGGACTACTTACACTGATGTAAAAATGAAAGATTTTTTAAATAATGAAATAAAAAGTAGATATATATTTCAAGAAAAATTTTCAAAGGAGCTTGTAGAGTATTATGGTTTCAGAGAAGGACCTCTTATTGAGACCAATGAATTACCAAGGTGGTCAAGAATTATTAATAATGGTGGTGATGAAAGTAATATAAGATATTTTATGCCAGCAAAAGTTCTAAATAAATACTGGTCAAGAAAGTCTCAAAATAACTTAAAAATTACACTTGAAGCTTTAGAAAAATATAACCAAGCAATATTTACCTCAAATCAACCATGGACACAACTTAACTATAACTATCTTGGACAAGATGAAGATTTAATATATAAATTTGACGCTGCATTGATAGCACTAGATGCAAATCATTCAATTACTAACCATCAAAGAAAATTTTATTTTAATAAGATAAACGGTCAGTTTTATCCAATTTATTATGATGGTGCAACAATGTTTCTATGGGAAAGAAGAAACTATGGCATTCGAAGTGATTATGAGAATTATGAGAGTTTATCTATTGCAGCAGAATCCTTAGTTAATGAAATTGACATTGATATTAAGAAATTTACAAACATATTAAATTTAAAAAAAATGTCAATTAGTGAAGAAGAAGTTTCGCAATATATTGATAAGTTCAAAACTTTTTTAAACAGTATTGCATCAGAAGAAAAGACAAACCTACAATTAGGTGAGAATAAATTTCTAAATTCGAACTTTATAAAATCATTAAACTTACCTCTCGGAAATGTACAAATAGTTTTTAATGATATAGAAAATCAGCAAAATGAAGTATGTAATAATTACTTAAATGAATGCAGTATCGAAAGTTTTAATAATCAAAATAATGATATTTTTGAATTAGATTATTTTTCAAACGAAAATAGTAGTTTTTTGTTTGGCTCTTCTAAAACATCATTTTTTAAATCGCCAAACAACAATTCAGATACGTCAGAGACCTTGGAAATCGAAAATTTAGTTTATGCAAAATTATTTTCAAATGTCGATACAAAGATTGATAAAATTCGCAGAACTTTATCTTTTAAATTAAATGCGGAGGATTCAAAAGTATTAATTTATGGAAGTGGTGAGCTTAACAATTGGAATATCGAATTAATTGGTAATTCAAACTATGAACTTGACCCTGAAAGGTCAGATCAAAATCTTTTAACGGGTTGTTTGACAATATATGATCTGAAATTAAATGATATACAAATCAATGTTGAATACCCATTTTGCGAAGATGGTGTAAATATTATTAGGTCTAATGGAACTATAGATACAATTTTTGTAGAGAACGCCCCGTCTGATGCGCTTGATATTGACTTCTCAAGATTAGAGATCAACAATATCGTGGTATCAAATAGTATGAATGACTGTGTTGATTTGTCAGGAGGAGCTTATAAGATTACTAATGTCGATTTAGAAAATTGTAGTGATAAAGGTATATCAATAGGCGAAAAATCAAAAGTTATTCTTGAAAACTCAACAATTAATAACGCAAACATTGGTATAGCTGTAAAAGACAGCTCTCAATTAAAAATAGAAAATGCTTTTATATCTAATTCTAATTTCTGCTACGCACTCTATAGGAAAAAACAAGAATTTGGACCAAGTAAATTAACAATTGGTAATTCTTCATGTAGTTCAGTAAATGAAGATTATGTACAAGGTGGATCTAAGTTAATATATGAAAAATAATAAATTTTTATTAAGAAAAGAATATAAGTTTGTTTTAAGTAATAAAGAAGCTTTGAATTTTTTTAAGTTTTATTCCAAAACTATTAAGAAATTACATCCTAATAGAAAAATTATTAGTCTTTACTTTGATACATCTAATTTTTACCATTACAAAAGTTCTATTTTAAATGATGTGGATAAAATAAAAATAAGATTTAGACAATATCCGCAAAATAGTTCAGCAATTTATAAAGAAATTAAAATTAATTCACAAAATGGTAAAGAAAAACTATCTGAGTTAACTAAATATTCTGAACTTTCTTCAATCAAAAATGTAATGTATGAAAATTATTTACTCACACCGGTGCTTTATGTCGAGTATGATCGAGAATATTATGAAGTTGAAAATTCAATACGAGTAACTATTGATAATAAAATTTTTTATTCAATGCCAAGAAATAGATCACTATTTTCAAAAAAAATAATTGAGGATAAAACAATTGTTGAATTTAAGTTACTTGATGAATCATTTACTGATGTTGAAAAACTTTTTTTCAAAAATCCTGAAGCTTTTTCTAAATTTTCGAATGGAATGCAGAAAATGTACTCACTAGATTAGAAAAAATTATATAGTATTTGATATAAAAATATAATTACCGATCTTGTCTTTTGACTCAACCAAGGGCTTAAATTTATTACTTTCAAGGAAATCATAAATAAGTTTTTTTTGTGAATCTATTATTTCAATAAATAATAGATTGCAATATTTTAAATGTTTTTCAATTGCATAAAGAACGTCTAACTCGCTCCCCTCAACATCAATTTTTATAATTTCAAATTTTGAATTCTTGAACTCAGAAATCTGAGTAGTGTCAACGATTATTGTTTCAAACGGAATATTTTTTTCTTCAAGTAATTGTTTCTCACTAGTTCCATAACTAAAATCATCGCCTTTTGGAACATAAAACTCAATATTTAGCTTTTGTTGAGAAACAAATTTATTTATAACTTTGTGATTGGAATTAAACTCCTGTAAATTATTTAAATTTTTATTTAATATTTTAAAAATTGCTGGATTTGCTTCAATACTCAATGATGAAATATTAGGATTCAGTTTTATTGCAAATAAAGTGTACAAGCCTATTCCTGCACCAATATCTAAAAAAGAGTTAGAGTTTTTTATTACTTCTATAAACTTACTAAATATTTCCTCCTCTTTTTTTGTGACTCCATAAATACAAAGATCTCTACTGACTGCATCAGAATTGCTATTAAATATATCAATATTACTTTTAAAGATACTATTGAAACCATTCAGCTGAATTAGATTTCTAAACCTTCTTGAAATTAATTTTTTTCTTAATAAAAAGATTATAAAATTTTTTATTTTTTTAATATAAAAGATCTTTCTTAACAAAGATTTTATTTTGTTGGTCATAATAAAATTCTAAACTAAAATATTTTTGATTTCTGTAATGATATCATCACCAAAGTTACTTGCAGGTTTAGGATCTACATCAATAAAATTATCTAGAAAGTAAGTAATATCTTCACCTAAACTCGCAATAAGTTTATCGCCCACTCCACTAGATATTTTTGATAATTCAGGATTAAAATATGAACATACATTAGCTGGTCCTGTCTCACTGATGGTAACAACAGGTAAAGAACTGTAAAGAGCTTCAGAAACTAAAAGAGATGCACTATCTCGAATATATGGTGCAATTAATAAATTAGAGGAGCTCATATCTTTAATAAGTTCATCTTGTGAGACATGCCCTTTAAAATTAAATTTCGATGACAGATTGTACTTATCAATGCAGTTTTTTATATGATTTTCTCTTGGACCGTCTCCATATATGTTTACAATAAATTCTCTATCTACTCTACCTAGTGCTTCAATTGCAATTTCGTATCCTTTAATATCTGTGAACCTTCCTGCAAGAATTATTGTCGGGGTTTTAGGTTTGATTCTATCAATTTTGTCTACTTCAATACTTAAGGAATGAGATAAATTTATATATTTATCATTATTAAAAATATTCTTATCGCCACCGACAAAAACATGGGTGTCTGATTTTAAAATTCTCGATTTATTAATAAATGCATAGGGTGATTTGATAACAATTAATCTAACCATTTCAAAAATCTTAGAGGGAAAATTCAAATATTTCCATAATCCTCTACGGGGCATTCGGTATCCCATCAAAGGACCGAGAAGTGTTGGTCTAACTTGATTGATTAAACCATTGTATGACCAGAAAGAAGAGGGGTTAATTTGGTAGTAGAGATCAAAATTAGTAGTATTTTTTCTTAAATATCTTTTTAGATTTAATGCCCATAATATATTAGACATATATTGGGAATACTTAGTAGGGTCAGGTTTAAAAATATTTAGTAAAAAAGAGTACTCAAAATCTATAAAGTGAAGATTGCTTGGGTAGTCTTTTGAATAAAAACTTTTTATAGCTGTTCTATTTTCTACAGGTGTAAATAAATATAAATCAAAATTATCTTCTTTTAGTAATTTATTTATTATATAAAATCCAATATGGTTTTCTGAACCAAAATTAGGCAAGGCTTGATATACAGATATGAATATTTTATTTTTCATAGACTTTATATAAATAATACAACGAAACAACTAATGAAATAATAGATGAATAAGTATGGTGGAGTATTGCATGATATAAATTTGTTACTGGATCAAAAAGAAACAAACAAACTAACAAAACAGCACCTAATAGATAAATAATGAAAATTTCTTTACCCATTTTTAAAGCTCTAAATATTGTCGATATACATAACCAAAATATCCCAGACACTGTGTATAAGAGGATTAATAAGTATGCTGAAGAATCAAAATTATAAATAGGAAACAACAAGTTATAGATTTGTTTTTGAAAAAACCAAAAAATTATAAAATAAATAGAAATAAGTAAGAAAACTCTTGAAAAATAATTTTTGAGTAAGTGTCTGTTTATATTATTAATTTTTACAATATAAACATTATGTATTACTGGATGAATAGCTAATCCAATTGATGAAATCATAAAGTAAGTTTTTAATTGAGCAATCTCAAGAGAAGGTAAATATATAATCCCCAGTGATAAATATATATTTGCAAGTATCCATCCAGAGGGAACTGTAAGCAAGTCAAATAATCTATAGTTTCTTATTAATCCTCTGAATTCTGGTGAAAAAGATTTAATAAAGAAATTAAATTGCTTTTTTGAAATTATAAATGTACTTGCAAATGCTGCAATAGAAATAAAAAGATAAAAGAGTCCTGGAAAAGTGTTGATATTATCAGTGAAGAAATTAACAAAAAGAAGTGAAATAATTAAATATGATGAAGAAAGATATACACTCTTTTGTTTATGGTTAGTTAAGTACATAATTCTTCTGGAAAGTAAAAGTGTTGAAGTTGATATACCTGACAACCATAAAAGAAGTAAATATGCAACTATCTCAAATACAGAATTTAAAAGTGTACTTAAAATTAAAGCAGAGTACGCTAATGAAAAAATCTGGACTACATAAGACTCTCTAATTGAAGTTTTTAGATTGCTTACTAATAACTGATTTTGCATCTTTTCATCTAAGTTGTTCCAATGAGTAATTACAGGTTCAACTAAATAAGCTTGATAAGAACTATTGAACAAAACATTAATTGTATAGGTGCTGCTTAAAATAGCAAAAGTCGTAATTTCAGTATTTGCACTAAGCATTAAAAATAAAAGAAATGGCGAAGCGGAATAAATAATTTGATCAATCAGTGATATGTTTATATTTTTCATTAAAATTTAATGATAATAAGAATTTAAAATGAGATTTAGGAAAAAAATTGAATTCAGTCTCCACGATAATCCCAGTACATAAATACACTCAAATAACAAAAGAAGCCATTTTATCGGCCGTTAATCAGAATTTTGTTAATCACAAAATACACGTAATAGTTAATTCTGTTGAAAAAAATTTAGAAAAACTAATTTTTAAAGACTTTGGTCAAAAAATTGAAATAACTAAGATTGACGACCTTGGGGTATCGTTTGCTCGTAATAAAGGAATTGAATTAAGCAATTCAGAGTATATTGCTTTTCTTGATTCTGACGATCTATGGTTTAGAGATAAATTATCAAAACAAATAAATTACATGATAGAAAATAATTATTCTATTTGTGGCACTTTAATGAACTATCAAACTAATAGAAATAAATCTAATATTACAGTTGGTAATAAATCAAATAAACAAAATTTGATAAAGGAAGCAAGATATATGCCTTTTCCAATTTCAACACTAGTAATAAAAAAGTCTTGCTTAGAAAATAAATATTTTTTTAGTGAAAATCTTGGAACTGCAAAGTATGGACAAATAGAAGATCTGGAATTTATTTCAAGACTAGCTCATAAGTTTACAATTTCAATAATGCCGTTCTCTACAGGATCTTATTTAATTAATTCTGAAGGAGCAACCTCAAAGGAATTTGTAAAACAACGAAGTGCGAGTCATGAATTAAGTAAGCTACGTATTAGTGGAAATGTTGATTTGATAAATGATTTTAATTTCAATATAAAATCAACAAATACAATTAAACACGAAAAGCTGAGATTAAAGTTAATTAGTAATTTTATTGATAGAAGGTATTTTAAAACTTTAATCTATGGTCTGCTGTTGCTTTTTATTAATCCATATTTAACTTTTAAAAAAATAAATCAACGATTTTAACTTCTAAGCACTTTTATTTTTAATCATAGCAATTGGGGTTCTAAGAATAATTATTAAGTCTTTTAAAAAAGATTGGGTCTCTATGTAATTTAAATCTAATCTTATTCGTTCATCAAAATCGGTAGATAGTCTATCTGTTAGTTGCCACGGCCCAGTTATCCCTGGCCTTACAGATAATCTTTTTCTATGCCAGTTTTCATACCTATCTATTTCATCAAATACAGCTGGTCTTGGACCGACTATTGACATTTCTCCAGTTAAAACATTTATAAATTGAGGGATTTCATCAACTGAATATTTCCTTAAAAAATTTCCAAACTTGGTTACCCGTGGATCATTATGTAACTTAAACCCTATTCCTTCTAAATCATTCTTATCAAGAAGTTCCGATCTTTCATCATCAGCACCTACCCTCATGGTGCGAAATTTGTAGATTTTAAATTTCTTTGCATTTAAGCCTCCTCTTGTCTGTGTAAAAAATATTGGGAAGCCCGAATCAAGTATGATAAATATTGAAACAATTATTGAAATCGATAAAAATATAAAGCTAATTAATAATGTAAAAATGATATCGAATATTCGTTTGAAAAAATACTGATTTGATTCAAGGTAAGATGTCGAATATGAAATAAAATTTCGACCATCAATAATTTCAAATTTAGGGATTATCGTTGTTTTAATTTCAAACAAATTATCGACCTTGACGCTGAGGCCTAATTCAACAATATGATTTATCAAAATATTAATTTGATTAGGATCTTCAAATTTTGATCCTGTTATCCAGACCTCATCATAGGAGTTATTTAATATTTCTTCATTAATTAATTTTAGGTCTGGACTCGAAATTGTATTTATTATATTATTACCAGGCACTGTTTTAATAAAATTTTTACTTAAATTTGAATCAAGATTTATCAATAATATATCTTTAATATGATATTTCGATCTAATTTTCTCAAAGAGTTTTGCAAGCAATATAAAGAAAAGGAATCGCAAAATAGTAGCAGTTAAAATTGTTAATCTACTGAAATCTGTAATTCTCAAAACCCAAAAAATTACGATAAGTGATGTAGAAAATTTTAATTCCTGCAATAAGAAAATTTGCAATTGATTAAATTGATTTTCTGAATTAAAAATTCCTCTAAAAATATTAAAAGAGAAAATTACAAGAAAAAAAACAAAAAATAATATTAAATATAAATTTGAGAATGAAGCAAAAATAGTTGTGGAAAATATTTCTGATAATCTTTTTGCAACTAAGTTAAAGTTTTTTAAATAATCTTGTGGAATAATTATAAAACTGGCAATTAAATAAGAAATTACAGTTGTTACAGAAAATACAAATCTGAATATTCTATCAAATAACATAATTCATTTTAACCTAAATGATTTTGCATTCTCATCGAGACTAGTTAGATAATCCTTAATATTGTTAGACATACTATTTTTAGGTAGTGCTTCTTTGTCCCTTTTTACTCTAAAAATTGGAGTTATTGCATTTAAATTTGAAATTGTACTTTGCAAACTACCAGCCAAAAATGAAGATTTTTTAATAAAATTTTCTATGTTTGTTTGAGAATTTTTTGGTATTAAATAAGTGAAATATCTTAATAATTTTTTATAATCAGTAAACGAAATTGACTCTTTATAGTTGTAGTTAAGTTCTGCTGAAATTTCCCAATTTAATTTGGTAAATGAAACTAAATCTAACCACGTAGAGAGTTCCTTATTATATAAATTATTTACTTTCAGTTGACTTGCTGTTAATAATTCACTTGCAATATCGTATGTTGTGGTTATATCAGACAAAAAATCAAAATCGTGTTTATCAATCTTTACTTGAGTCAACAAAGCAAGAGATTTTAAGAATATACTATCATTGCCGATAAAATTACCAATCCTAATCACTCTTGTGGGAATATCTTTTTTAGCTATATAACTTTCTTGAACGCTTTTTGCTAGTGTATAAAAGTCGTCCCAGGAGTAATTCTGAATTATTTTATCATTAGGGTTTGACCCATAGCCACCAACAGCTGTTGTACTAATATGCACTACTTCATCAAATGGTTTTGTGTTGTTATACAGATTTTCCATTATTAATGTATTATTTTTAATTACAGTATTAGCAAAGTTTCCAAGGGAAAATGCCAAGTTAATTATTAAATTTGATTCGTTATTAGAGTTGATATATTTTTCAAGTTTCCAATTACCATCATCAAGTAAATCTTGTTCAATATAATTTGTATTTGGATAAAGTTTTTTCACTATGTGTTCTGGTTTTTTCCCTAAAACAAAAATATCTTGATCTGTTGTTCTTTTGAAGTGCGCCTCTAAATTTCTGCCTACATTTCCCAAACCGCCGATTAATAAGATCATGATTTAATCTTTTCATTTATGGCATCTATGACTCTTAATGTATTTTGAAATTTTAAAAGATTGTATTTATCAACATTAAGTTTTGAAAAGTTTTCCATATAATGTATAACTTCTGAGAACACTCCAACAGTTGATTGTTTGTTACCATTATTTAAGGTACGGATATTGTTCTTTTTGATCTTAAATATTTCACCATTTAAATTTGTATTTAGATGATAAGACACTCCATTTTCAAAATTGATATTTATTTGATTTATCAATTGTCTCGTCCTCGAATATTGAATATCCACTTTGATAGAATTTATTAAAGATTCTACAGATATCTCCTTAAAAGCATCATCATTGATTTTTTTAATTTGTAGTTCTAAATTGGTTTCCTCCATACCTGTTATAAACAAAATTGAATCAACTAAGTGCGTAAATTCATCATCTAATATACTTTCTAATTTTTGTGGATTCCAATTATAGGGGTTTCCTTCACGAGCTGATATAGATTTAATTTTAGACTCTTTCATTTCATTCAAAATAAATTCTTTAAAACAGAGATAGTTTGAAAAAAATCTTCTTGAATGACCTCCTGCGATTTTACTATCTTTTAATTCACCTAAAATTATTTCATATTCTTTTAGCGAAGAAAAGGTAGGTTTTTCAACATAAAAACTTTTACCGATTGAGTTAAGATCTTTAATTAATTGGAAGTGAGTGCTTGGTGGTGTAAGAATATATATTGTTTCATATGTTTTGTTCTTATCAAGTTCATTGATCAATTGATTTTTAAAATTTAGAGATAATTCAGAAGGATTATTATCAAAGAATTCATAATTTGATTTATTTTTTAAATTTGGATAGTAATAGTCTTTGAATACATTTCCTGTTCCAATTATTAAATT
>MDTA01106568.1_pt1 | contig 13030 bp, 5 predicted proteins | sample 811151 | NCBI WGS metagenome assembly MDTA01 (sample SAMN05326648, study PRJNA326480) | marine metagenome | isolation source: seawater | place: Indian Ocean: South | collected 2010 | reverse complement strand
CGAAGGTGGATTCGGTTTCGGAGCTCGTTCGGCGGGTCGATGGAGTCGTAGATGGCTTGCGTTCGCTCGTTGACGTTGCCCGAGGCAAGAAAGTTTAATTAATAATATGGATATATGTATAGACCATTCTCCCTATATCGTTGACTCGTTGACTCGTTGATTTCGTTGACTTTTGACTAAAATTGAGTCGCGGGTTTTTTCTTCCCTATGGCGCCTAGTCAGGCCCAGACAGGACGGCGAGCGCGCTGAGCGGCTCACTAATACGCTGTTCGGCGCCAAAGATGGAGGACGACAACGTCAGGAGCGCGCAGTGGTGTTGACGAGTCTGTAGACTACTTCCTTCATTCGTACCGAAGGTACTGTACCTTCGTACCTTCTATTTGCCAGTGGCCGAGGTACAAGTACTGCAAGGGCTGCGGAGTTTCCGCCGCGAGAACTCCTCAAACCGATGAAGGCGTCGTGCACCACGCTTTCATTTCAGCGGCGACAAAACATTCGTGCGGAAAGAAGCAGCGTCGTCGATACCCTCAAGTCAACTGCTTCTTGACTGAAAGGGCCGGTCGGATGTTCATCGACTCTCTTTCCCTGAGGGTACCTTCCACAGGCGTCCAGTGTGGTGTGCGCGCACAAATATGGTGGGTCGCATGTGCAAGAAATGTGTCGCCGTGTACATCTGGTTTGTTCCGACTATCGAACATTTTTAACCAGAACAATTGGATCATCCAGCAAACCACACGAATTACACCGGTCTTTCGATTTGATGCAGGCCTATGTGCTGGAGAAGCGAACTCCGAGCTTGTCTGTGGCGCGCGTTTTTCCCTCGGTAGGAGCTTTCAACATTCTGAAATTTCTGTTGATGCGCAGTTGCGTGCTTATGCCGATGACAAAGTTGTAGTAGGAGCAATATTCGTCGGTCTTTTACCAAGGCAAGTTAGCCTGTATATTGCGCCGGTGATTGAAGCTGGTCTCATCACAGTGAAAGGGATTAGAGTCGTAGATCGTTGCGTCGGTCTTGAAAAGCCCGATCATGCATGCTCATTTCAGTCCTGCTTCGATGCACGATACGATGATTCCAGTCAACAAAAGCCAGTGGAAATATATGCTAAGCCACGTTGCTGTGAAAACCTTAAAGATTTTTTGTCGATAATATTCCCAGAGTTGTGTGCTGCAGCAGCTCTCGCTCAGCAGCGTAAACGAGCTGCAAAAGATATGCTTATCAGCCGGCTAGTTACTGGCATCAGATTCGCCAAAAATGCATCTGATCAAGGTTTAGATCTATTCTCTGCACATGAACAACTTATTCTAAACGATCTCTGTGAAAGCTCAAGGGCTGCAAAATATCTTGCTATTCGTCTTCTGCAGCGCAGAACTACCCGGACCAGAATATCATCCATCAAAATGTACTTCGAAAGTCCAAAATTCCAGTCTGCCGTCGATGAATTGATTGATCGTGGTCTTGCTTTCAGCAGTTGTTGTGTGTCGAGACACTATACGGCTGCTGATATCAAAGCAATATGTGAATCGTTGGCACGGGATGAACTGACCCAGTTTGCTAATTATGTGCGAAATTACTTACCAAGTTCGAGGGGAAGCATGATCGATGTGATCACTCATGCGTCCACAGATAGTGGGGCACGATTTGGTCATTGTTCTTCCACAAAGATCTTATACAAGATAAAAGGAGGAAAAAGGGCAGACATCGAGCTTAATGGGATCGCAGATACTATTGGAGTTGCATCCTCTTTGAAACGCACACTTCGCACCGTTCTTCTTTTCCTGTTCTTGCAACGAAGTGGGATAGATTGGCTTATGATCGAAGACATTCGGGCAACACGTTTCACTTTATTTGACATGCCCATGGAAACGTCGGCATCAACATATCCTGCACCAGCATTTGATATCAGCTCAGTTGGGAAGCTGGATGTAATAATGACCACATGTGTGAACTCAGTCTGCACCTCGGCTCCAGCTTTTGCAGCTTTTGCTGCTCTCTGTGAAAAAAGTATCGCTCTTGATTTGGCTAGTGAAGCAGGAGATAGTTCTACAGTTTTTAGAATTTTGAGCCATGATTTTCTTCCACAACTTTTCTCAGCCGGGCATCAAGACTTCATCAAAAAAGCTGTCTGTTCGACATCTTTTCATGTTGTGAATGCAGTAGTGACGTACATGTGTCTTCTTGAGAAACACGGGTATTACGAAAACGCAACTGTTGTTCTAGTAAAAAGTATACTCAGTGTTGTTCACCCTAAAAACCAAAGTTCATGGCTGGTGCACACAAGCTCAAACTTGAGCAGAATACATGGCAGGATTAGAGACGCTTTAGAACTTAACCTCAGCGTGCTTAGAAATCCGTTGCTGCATTATGGAGTCGAAACAGTTCTGCAACAACGCGTTAGACGGCTTGCACGGCAATGCAAACACACTTCACAACTTCCCGAGTCATTATTTGTCGATGTAGAAACGGTTCTTCGAGTAGACAATATTTGTGCTCGTGCTTTGAATGCGAATGCCAAAGAAAAGAAACGATATGCTTCACTTATAGTTGGAATGGGTCGTGTTTCTTTGACTGTGGAGGATCTCGCTCTCTTACATTATGCCAGTGATGACTATGGAAATTGGCGGGGTGTGCATGTCGAGTCTCGTTTCTGGACAATGTTATTTTCGCTCCTCTTTGCAGATGTTATATTCATGCCTGTCGTTGGTGCATTTCGTTCACCTTTCCAATCAACACCTTTTGACATGTACACTGCTAACTTCACTTCGGTTAGGCTTTCTGCCATAAATCAACGTCTGGCGTCGATCCGCAGAGGTGACTCCAGGACTATCATCATCAGATCATGGTCGGCACATTTCGAAAGGAAAATTTCTGGTATTTTCTGGCATCTGCTGAGGATCGAGGACCTTTGCGATATTCTGGATGGAATCGGCGGCATGGCTATCCATTATATGATGAAGTTATTGATGTTTGACTACAGAGTTTGGAGTATTGGGGCTCCTGATCTTATCTTGTGGAGAAAGACAACAAATTCATCTGCAGAGGTAAAGTTTGTCGAGGTGAAAAGTAGTAACGATCATTTGACCGAACGGCAGCAAGCGTGGTTGTCTGCTTTGTACGAGGCCGGGGTAGATGTAGCCATCTGCAAGGTTTCGTCATAATGTGCTAATTAGATGGTACACTTCGATTTTTTTTGTCTTGGCGTGCAACTATTTAAGTTAACACATCATAAAATTTTGGATGCAATGAAATTTTTTCAAAAAGGTTGCTAATAAGTTTTCCTCACTTGGTTCTCCCTTGTGAAACTTTTTCCAAAACACGCAGCAACGCACTCTGATCAAGCTGTTTAAGGTTTTTAATGGCATCTTCGATTATGGAATCACGACCAATCGACATTGCTTCCTCCTTGACCGCTTCTGCGTTTTCTGTAAGCCACTTTGTAACAGCTGCATCGTCATTCCAATCAACACCAGCCTGAAGTGTCATGGACAGAAGTCGATCTTCAAGAACCATGCGGTTAGCATTGGTTTCTGTGCTGAGTTCGTCAGTCGTCAGTCGCCGTTGAAGCCGGTCAAAAAAGTACTTGCGAGCGTCCTCCCATTTGACAACGTCTCGAATGACTCCTTTGGCCAACATGCGCCCACTTCGGTCGTGTAAGTCAGCGAATTCGTGTGCGACTTGAGTGTACATCGGCAACAACTGAGCCTCGCGGGCTGCAATTTCTGTCTGATTTGCCTCAGGTTCTTGATCAAGCTCTAGAAGCACAGGATCCAAACGATGCATGGCAGCTTTTTGGTCCTTGTCACGGAATTTCACTTCACAGATCCCAGGCGGCTCAAGAATACCACCCCGACTCTCCTCATCTGCATACATCTCCATGCGCTCTTCGTTTATCGTGGGGTCAACCACAACCCAAGCGCCACCGCGAAGCTCTCCATTTGGCGGGATATAGACGAAAACTGGGTGTCGATATACTCTTAGCTCGTCCACGATCATGGCTCCGAACTTAAGGATCTCACCATACATATCCCGTGTCCCCCCTGAAAAGCCACGCCAATTTGCGAAAATTATCAAGGGCAAGTTTTCCGCATTGTTGAAATCCCTGATGGCGGTTGCAGTCTTGTAAGCAGAGTCTGGAAACCACACCTGCCCTGCCTGCGCAAGAACGGTTTCGCGTGATTCAGGATTTGCAGGGTCAGCTGGAATGCGTTGCTCCATGAGGCGGGTCTCAACTGCAATGACTCCCATGGGAATTCCGCCGAGCCTTGCTCTGCCGCATACAACTGACTTTCCCCATTCGGCCATGGTTTCTGTCCATGAACCCCTGTCGAAAAAGCCACCTACCCAAGACCCGTCGACAGCTTCGGTACCTGAAATCATGTGCCGAGGGTCATAAGGAGTCTTAGTAGGCTTGAACTCAATTTTTCGGGTGACTGGGTCAACTGATGGAAGTGCCGGCGACCGCGTAAAACAAGTACTCGGGACATAAGAAAGCCATCTCAATATTTCTCTGACACCCTCTTGGTCATCATCTACTTGCATGTGACTCACGCCGTTTGGCATCATCACCTGTGGGCCACCAAGTTGATCTTGAGAAGTGTATACCTCGCGACCAAGAAGTTTATTAAGAGCAAGATATCCCGTCAGGATCAGAGGACCATTCGTCATTTGAATATTCCTTTGACCAAGTCGACATAGGTATGCACCAATTCCAACAGAGCGCCCCGTGATATAGGATAATGTGAAAGCATCTGCATACGCAGCAGACTGTTCCCCGGCAATCATTCCTGAGCCGCGGAGGTTCTCGACGCCTATGCCATGGATTTGTCCGATTATGTCATCAAGCTTCATGCGGGTTTCCCCATCGTCAATGACCTCAGAAGCATTCACAGTGCCTGAGGGGAACGCGGCATAGTCATCTGGCGATAAATACAGGTACTTAAAACCTAGGGATGGGTTAGAGGCGTCGATCCATGCCACCTTGAAGTAAGGCTTAAGTTCTTCCACGAGACCGATGCGAGCACCTGAGTTTGATGCGATGTAAACACGGGGAAGGCCTCGTTGTCGCGCATGTTGTGAGACGGCAAAATAGAAATCATCTTCCTTGACGCCGAATGATCCAGACATGAATGTGCAATCGTTTCCAACCAAGACTATTTCACGCCCATCTGGATATTCGGGAGTCTTCATGAAACACTGCCATGCGACCATCCCAATGTCATTCGATCCAGCGATACGGCTTGCTTCGGCCTTACTTAAGCTTCCATCATCTGGGCTCAGTACCAACTCTTCAGCGCGGAACATGTCAACCGGCACATCGCCAGCACCACGTGTGGCGACAAATTGGCGCCACTCGAGAACCAATGCTTTTTCTATAAGCCCGAGAAAGTCATATATGTATGTTGTTCCAATAGCGCGAGCGATAGATCGTTTCTGCTGCAGTGTACCCGGCATCGGATAAGGCTCCAAAAAGCATGCCTCTTCGGCACCATCTGCACCAAGCATGCAAAATTGTGTCGCCTTGCCTGTTTGAGGATCGAGATATTCACGATACACGTCCACCTTAAGCCATTGACCTGACATTGACGTTGCCATGATGCGCACGGGGACCTGCACCTGAGATCCTGGGTTCTCAGCAATGCGGAATCGAATTTCGATTTCGTCAACCTGTTGTGCCAGGAGCTCCGTTGAATTTCGGCTGATAAATTCTAAAACTTTCGTTTTCAATGCACTCACGCATGCATCGAAAGGGCTGCTCGTCTGTAAAGGAAGAAAGTTGATATAAATTCTTCCAGAGCTAGTCCCTTTCGTACGGGGATCGAGGCTGGCGAGGTCAAGGGCTTCAACGGCTTTTCCAAGGACACGTTCAATGCCGCCGTCTGCTGCATCGCGGGAATGACTAATTCTGCGGAGCAGCATATGCTTTTGAAGTCCTCGCTTCCCAAATCCTTGTTTAGATTCCCCCACATAAACGTGAAGATCTCTATTCACTGTTGGGAGTCGTGTTAGGTTGTAGTTCTCAAGGCGGGCGAGTTCCAGTAGATGTGCTACCGTGGGTCGCTCGCCACGGTAGAGTGGATCTTCCTGATAACCGCTCGCTGCCGTGAATGTGTAGTAGTGCGGAAGGTTCGGGGGAACATAACTGATGACGTTAACGAACTTTACGCCAAGTTCAGCCATCCGTCCACGAAATTCGCCCAGAACGGCGGCACAACGATCCGCAAGTGATCCATCATCCGCTTGATTACTGAGAGCTATATGCAGAACATGAATTGGAGTGTCCTTGGATGCTTCACCGATGTGATCGGCGAGTCGGTCAAGGATGGCAACCATCTGCAACTTGGCGGTCTCAAGAGTTGAAGTGACGACCATTACACCGAAGCGGAGCGGAGATTCTTCAGGGTAGGTGTTGAACTGAAACTTAAAATTCATCGAGTCCAAGCCATCGACGCGAACAATATCAGTGGAAATAACATTGTGTGCACGGTATACACGTTTCGTATACACTTCAAGAGCTGCATCAGCGACGTCGGCATCAGAATCAACAAACAATGAGGGCAATAGATCGACGGCAAGCGTGGGAGATTCTATCAGACTCTTGAGGTCTCCTGCCTCCGCTGTTCCCCATGCGCGGTCCAAGCCAACTCCGCCTGACAGAATACTTTTGAGCTCAGATAGGCGTTTGTCAATCGAAGGTAGGCGCTTTTCCAGCAAAATATTCGAGGCCGTGAGGGCAAGTTCGCCATAATCAGTTCCTCGCAGATTGGAAAGTCGCTCAATAGATGCTCGAAATTCATCAGATATAGGCGCATGGTCATCTGCCCAGCCGATTGGACCACCCATGATACGCTGAGGTAAAGTTGGTGCCTGTTTTAAAAGGCTGATGACCATCTGCGTTCTTTGATTGATCCGGGCATGAGCGAGAACAATCTTCAGAAGATTATCGAGCTCCCCAGCATTAATGCGTATCTGGTCGCGCATCACGGCGTCCACCTTCTTTCCAGCAAAAATACACTCCACTGCGAGGTAACGGTCAACAATTCCATTCAGAACTGAGCATGCTCGCTGCCAGCGACCACCATCTACATCAGGAAGCGTGGGATCACAAAGCCTTTCAAGGAGGTTATTCACAGTTTCGTCAACAGGTAACACATAACCATCGAGGACAAGATTTGTGGCTGTGATCGCATCTTCAAGAGCCTCAGATGGAGATGGCGCATCCGACCCTTCATCTGAGCTGATCCGAAACTTTCCTCCAAAAGGAGAGATCTTTTTAACCTTGTTTGGGTCCTTCAACTGGAGAGTTCCGAGTAAATCTCCGGCCTCGATCACAGCACCTCTGGATTTGGCGTGAGATATTGTCCCGCTTTCTGTTGCGATCAAAGGCATCACCATCTTCATTGCTTCTACTTCAGCATAGGGTTTTCCGGCGATCACCTCACACCCGTCATCCTGCAAGAAACGAATCAGTTTGCCCGTGACATCAGTCCGAAGCTCTGATGGATCGAATTGATTGGGCAATAACCACGTTTGGCCATCCAATACCATACGCAGCCCAAGAGGCTCTTCGAGTCCATCAATTTCATGGGTCTGACCTCCCCAGATTCCAAGAAGTACGCCATCCGAGCGCTCGCGTATGCGTGCGTTGATCAAATCCTCTCCTCGAAGAGAAAGGACAAGAGAGTCAGGACCCCGTCGTTGGACCATGAAGGAGTACTTCACTTCCTGATAAGTGATGTCCATAGGAAATTGTGTGAGTCTAGCAATCCCTTGTGTTGCGGTCTGGCCTTTTTGCCAGAATTCCTTGAAGGCTGCTTCTTCTGATTTTACCATCTGAAAGGCTCGATAAATTACAGCAGACGCCACGATCGTGTGAGGATCCTCCTTCATGGCGATGGACTTTGCTTTGATAATACCGTCAAGCCAGCTTGTGTCGATTGCATTTGCCTTGAAGTCATCGGTTTCGAGCAGCTGCACGAGGTACTCGACAGCTGTGCGAATCTCTCCTCGGACTACCATACCTTTAAGAGCAAGCACAAGGGATTTGCGAGCATCTTCACGAGTCACGCCAACGGCAAAAATGTGACCGAATTGCGAATCTGCGAATTCATGTACACCACCGTTGGCACCTACAGAAAAATATCCCCAAACGCTTGGCGTGGACTGAAATGAGACGCGTTCAATGCCTGTGAAACCGAGCGATATTGTGGGACGGTGTTCAGTTTGGCGCAGGAAGAGTTATTTCGCAAATTGAATGCGAGTGTTTGTTAGCGATCAACTCTTGTGATACCAGTTCTCTGATTTTGAGGGTACTCACCTCCTGAAGTGGGTTTAAACCCCTCATCGGGGTTTTCAGCTGTGATTCGAGCAGCAATCAAGTGACAGTCAGGCAGAATGTAGTCTTCTTCCATGAAATCGATGGGCGTGTCTGCATCTGATTTCAGACCGTAAAACTTTCTTATGTCTGGAATCCGATTCAACGGAATCCCCATTGCAACTTGTAGCTGAGTTGCCGGGAGGTTGACCCCAGTGATGCCTTCAGTGACAGGGTGCTCCACCTGGAGGCGTGGGTTAAGCTCAAGGAAAAAATAGTCATGCGTCTCAGCATTGTACAGATACTCTACAGTGCCAGCGCCGATATATCCTATGTTGCGCGTAAGACGTTGCGCGGCTTTTTCCATTTCACGGAATACTTGCGGATCAGCTATGGATGGCGGCCCTTCCTCGAATATCTTCTGAAAGCGGCGCTGTGTGGAGCAGTCACGGCCGTTGAGAGCAACTGCATTTCCATATTCATCACCGACGATCTGGACCTCGAGGTGCCTTGCTTGAGTGCAAAGCTGCATCATGAACATAGGCGATCCCGGCACCTCTGCTTTGACCATTTCAAAATTTACGCGCAGTTCGTCGTCGTTGGCACTCATGCGGATGCCCTTACCTCCACCACCTTCAGATGCTTTCAGCATGACAGGATAGCCAATTCGATTCGCAGATTCGAGACACTCATCAATGGTTGTAACCATAGCTTTGTTGAAGATGTCTACGGGTATTGTGCCCTCCTCAGTGAGATCAGCCTCGAGACCGTCTCCAGACCATGGGATGGAAGGCACCTTGGCGGTTTGCGCAAGAATGTTTGCAGCAATTTTGTCGCCGAGAACCGACATCACAGGTGCGGTGGGACCGATAAACTGGATGCCGCGTTCTTTCAGTGCAGTTGGGAGCTTGGGGTTTTCGGATGCGTGTCCCCAACCGGGCCAAACTGCATCAATACCCTCGCGCTCAGCTATGTCCACTATCAGATCAACATTTGCATAGTTGTTCTTGTTGGATCCACCTGGCACCTCTACAAAATCGTCGGCAAACCGAATAAACTCAGCATTCGCCTTCAGATCTTCTGGCGTCGCCATGACAAGAAATTCGATTGCATTTTCATCGCCAATTTCATTATATGCCCATCGACGCATGGAAATAATCGCTTTGGTAGCAGCCATCCCATTATTTGCTATAAGAACTTTCCGAATTACCCGCTTGCCTCCATGGGCAGCGACATAGCGGGCCAGGGATTCAGTGGAAGTCGCATCTGCACTCGTGTCCGCAGGGGCAGATATCGCTGCACGTGTGCAAGTATCGGTATGAAGTGGCTTGGATTTGTGAAACACTCGGTAAACTGTCTGATTGCCAGGTGCCGGCATGAAAGCATTGTTTGAGGGTGAGAGAGGAGCGCTTGATGTTTTCCCTGCACTCTCTTCGAGTTGGAGAACGAGTGAAGAGTCAAAAACGGATAAAGTGAAGTGGCGGTCGTGGATGAGGAATCCAGAGAATCTATCACCGTTTGTTTAAACGGCGACCAAGAAACAGACTCAAACAACCGCAGGTATAAAATTGGGCAAGAATTTATTTTGTTGGGGTTTTCAGCGATAGCAGAGAAAGGCCGGTCAAGCGGTGGCAGGTAAGTACCCGATAAAACTCGAAGAGTAAGAAGGGGAAATGCGTCGAAAAAGCGTAGTCGCCTACTTACCTCTTGCGAAGAAGACCTGTTTTCGCCTAGTTTTCGTGGAAGCAGACGTTCGCGGAGCGAACGCGCTTCGCGAGGCAGCAGCGCTCAGCGCTTGCATCTCTAGAGTCCCCGACCTGATCTAGTGGCTGCAGGGCTTCACGGAGATTGAGAAAGGGTAGTGAGCGTGAGCTTGAGCACGATGCATACGCGAGAAACCGTCATGGGTGCCCTGAACCATGGAAAATTTGTTTATTTTGGTCCAACGCACTCGGCCTTCTCAAACACTCCGGCTTTCTACGAAAGCTGTACGGATGCACCCAGAGCGGAGCGTCGTTGAGGACTTAACCGAAAACTTGCCCGGGCGAACTCGTCTATAAAAACAGCTGGGCAACTCACTTCTGCTCAAGCTAGAGGGCCGCTCCGAAACGCACGGAAGAGAAATGCTCAGCTCACAACAGGGTCTATGACGTGCACCCTCCTGTGGAGTACGTCCGGAGTAGAACGGGAAAAGCTATCCTCTTCATCATCCTCTTTATCCGATCGAAGAAAGATGGACTGATGACGAGGACGTCTAACTTTTAACTATTACGAAGGTACGAACGAAGGTACCTTCGTACGAAGGTACGAAGGTACGTAGATTCGCTGCGAGTAAATTAAACCGTCTTTTCTTGAGTCGCGGTCAAAGTCTACTAGTTCAGCTGCAACGCAATATCTGACGACGTGAACTCGACAACGTTGATGCGCACCTCCATATGATGATGTCCCCCATGTTTGGCGCCGAACAGCATATTAGCAAGCCGCCCAGCGCGCTCGCCGTCCACTATGGGCGCCATAGGGAAAGCAACACGCGCGACCCTAAATGTTTGGCGCGCAGCACGTGTCTGTATTTGCAACCGACCGTTGTTCGCAGCGTATCGTAACTTTATTTGCTGCTGACGACCGAGGCAACGACAGGTAGAATGGTGAGCTTCGAAGGTACGAAGGTAGACTACCTTCGTATACATGAAGGAGGTGTATTCAAAAATAATCATCAACCCCCGTCCGTTATTAACTCATACTTTTCCGCGATAATAGTCTAAAATATTGCGCAAGAGCAAACCGCGTGAGACTTTTATTTTCAAACTGGATAACTTTTTATATTATGATATTATATTATACCACGATAAATAAAGAAGCTTATTATACTCTTATTATCACACGAAGGTAAACTACTACTGTATTACCTTCGAAGGTAATAAGCTAGCTAGTAGTTGTCCGCCCGGTTGCGAAAATTTTCAGATAACTCGTCATTCTTGAGTTAATCCTCCCATACGGTATTATTATTACCTTCGAAGGTATTATTAACTCGTAGTCCACCAATAATCAATATGCTCGGACTGAACCACGAGGAGAGTTAGCCAAGATAGATTTTGGGATTTTCTCGGCGAATCAAAACCCTTTCGTGTGATCAAGCATCGATTTGATTGGCCTTAGCAGCTGGGTCGACACTTCGAAAAACACAAGCTGTTCCACCCGGGACAACTATCGACCAAATCAAAGAACACGAAACGCAACATGACTGCGATCGTTTCACAGCAAACCTTTCGAACTGGGTAAGTGGCGAGATAGTGATCTCCTCTGCCCCCAGGTCATTCAGTTCTCTCGTCGTCTAGGTCGCAAGGTTCGACCAATTTTTTCGGATCTTTTTCCTTGACGTCTTCCGATAAGAGCGACCGGAGACATGCCATCTGAAACTTGCCGCGCTCACGTTTAGCAGGTTGATGATCCGCGCCCATCGGCATCGAAACCTAGGGTGTCGTTCTGCACGATCGTCTGTACGCACCGTAGCAGCTGCGGTTCGCCCCAACTATTTCCCCGGTTCCACCCCCCCTAAGCACCTTGACGGCACCATGCCTGGCGATTACGGCTTTGACCCGCTTGGTCTTGGTAAGAACATGACATGCAATACCGTTACCTTTACGTCCTCTCTATGACAAAGCAACGAGTACTCAAAGTTCCAAACAAAGCTTGAAAATTCTTTCGTAATAAGTTTCTTCCCGTCCATCTTGCAGGCGAGGACAAGGCTGCTCTGGCGTGGTATCAACAGGCCGAGCTCATGCACGCTCGCTGGGCGATGCTCGGTGTTGCAGGCATGGCTGCTCCGGAAATATTCGGCAATCCCTTAGTGGACGGTCCACTTCCCAACTGGGCGGATGCACCGTTTTATGATGGTTACATAGCTGACGCTAACACCTTGTTTGTTGTGCAAATGTTTTTGATGAATTGGGCAGAAGTGCGCCGCTGGCAAGATATGAAGAACCCTGGCTCTGTGCATGCCGATCCATATGACGAGAGCCGAAAATGTACCGGAACTGATGTCGGTTACCCAGGCGGTGGTCTTTTCAACCCCATGGGAATGGCAAAAAGTGCTGAGGAGGAGAAGACCTTGCGCACGAAGGAGATCGCCAACGGAAGGCTTGCCATGGTTGCTGCTATGGGCTGCTTCATTCAACACGATGTCACGGGTACTGGACCAGTCGCGAATCTCAAGGCACACCTCGCCGATCCTGCCCATGCAACAATTTTCCAGAACTTCCAGCCGGTTTCCTTCTGAGGTTGTTTAGCTTTGTCATCACGCGGCCCCCCGGCTAGTCTGACACATACCTCATTTGAAGGAGATGGTACAATAAATGTCGGCATTGCTACACGGGCGTATCACTATTCTAATTCACGTTATTTTCTTCTTGCGTGATTCACCGCTGATACTATTCTTACTCTTTACGAGATGTGGAAGTTCAAGAGTTAAATGTGAAGTTGTGTAATACAAATATTTATTGATCTTCCGAAGCCTGCGAGATCAAGTTTCAAGATCACTTCCATCTTAACAGCCCGAGCACAAGTAGACTATTATCACTGACCCCTATACGATAGATTCTGGCTTTCTAATAAACTGATAGTCTACTAAGCTTCAGCATATCATCGCTCAAAAGAAACCACGGCCAGGGACCACTATGTATGAAAGGTGTGTTGATGGTATTCTGAATTTCATTAATTAGGGT
>MDTA01012192.1_pt1 | contig 13032 bp, 11 predicted proteins | sample 811151 | NCBI WGS metagenome assembly MDTA01 (sample SAMN05326648, study PRJNA326480) | marine metagenome | isolation source: seawater | place: Indian Ocean: South | collected 2010 | reverse complement strand
GTAATACTTGCTGTAATGTCAGCTATAGAACTTGTTGCGAATGACTGATTCTCATTTATTGTAGTTATACTTGCAGTTATATCAGCTATTGAATTTGTAGCATAAGTTTGATTCTGATTAATAGTAGTAATACTAGCAGTAATGTCTGCTATAGAACTTGTTGCAGAAGTTTGATTATCAGTAAGTGTACTAATACTAGCTGATAAACTTTGACTAGCATTAGTGAAAAATGTTGAAAAGCTTGCACTGTCAGAAACCAAATTCCTACCATAGATGTTTCCGCTAGCAGTTATACTAGTTCCATTATAAGCGTCACCACCACTCATCCATAAAATATTACTAGCGGTTATATTACCTAAAAATAAATGTGTATCATCTGTAGAATTACCAAACTCCGTAGATTCACTTGTAAGTGTTATAGAGTTTGTTATTTCTAAAAACTCACTTCTTAATAATGAGGCACTAACAGTACCTTGAGTAAATATTCCACCACTTGCAGATATGAATCCACTAGCAGTAATATTACTAGCACTAATATTAGCATCTAAGAAATTTCCACCACTTAAAGTATCTATACTGTTTGTTATATATCCTATACTTGTTGTAATGTTACCAATACTTGATGTGATGTTTTGGATAGATGAAGTAACATTTCCAAGACTTGCAGTTATATCTGTAATTCTTGTAGAAAATGATGTACTGTCTTGAGTTAGATTACTAGCCGTTAAATGATAAAAAGAACCTGTTCCACTAGCACTTATATCTGTACTTGCAGTTATACTCGTTACCTCTGCAATATTTTTATCTATATGTACTGAACCAGTTGTAGTTACTTTAAAAAGTTCTGATGCCACTGTAGTTATAGGAGAACCCCCCATAACACTAAAATAGTCACCTGCTGTATTATCTGTATCAATAAGGATGGAAAATTTACCAGGAGATAATATATTAGATTGACCATCACCAATAGCAGCCTGTCCAGCTTTTATTTGAAAGTAATCACCAGTATCATATAAAGCTAGAGAAGATTGGTTTAATTCAGGGTTACCTGTTGAAACTTCGGGTAATAATAGTTTTTTAGCATATATATTATTACTAGAACTAACATTACCAGATGATATTACTACTCTATCATTTCCCGAACCACTAATATGAACATCACCAGTTCTATAAATAAAATCTCCAGAAGCTGTCCATCTAGATAAAGTACCATCTATAGCAGTTGATGGAATATCGTAAAGTCCTGCACCTGAACCACTAAAGAATGATGCACTTATACCAGCACTTGCAGATATGTATCCATCTATTTTTAATCCATCTTTTAAAGTCTTACCAACATACTCGTATGCTGTCATATAAATATAAAAACTACTACCTGGTGTATTTTGGTCAAATTGTAAAACCCCAGTCTTATAATCAAATTGATAATCTTCTTCTGGTACAATGTCTTCCGCATCAAGTGTAAGTGGATTAGAATTAGTACTCTTATATACCCTTACGGCATATCCACCAGCTTCTGTATTTGTAGCTCCTAGTGCAGGTATTGAATATTTAGGAGATATAAAACTTGATAATTGATTTGAATCTATTGTCTGTGGATTTATAGCATCTGTTGCATTTGATGGTTCAGTACTGAGAAAAAAGTAGACTGGAAAATTACCACTATCGTCAGCTACTGAACCTCTAGTTAATTTTTGTCTCCAATGATACTTTGCAACTGCATTAAATATAGCTTCATCATTAGCTTGACCAGCTGTTATTGGCATAGTAGGTATTCTAGATTCTTCAGTATAAACTTCTGATTGTCTTATGTCAATCGTACTAGCAAAAGCCTCTTGGAAAGTTGCTAAATCAGCACTTGTATATCTTCTTCCCCCTAATAGTCTTAACGACTTTTGTGTTTTATCTATTGCCATATCTTATCCTAATCCAATGTTACTCTTATTCTTGATGTATAATTACTACCCTTAATTCTAACTATTACCCAAAAATCTGTATTTGTATGTGTTATTTTCATACCAGCTCCGTCAACAAGTGGTACTGTATAAAGACCATTAGTTACCGAACCATTATTATTACCCCATAAATCTATTGTTCTACCGAATGGATTTTTATATCCGGTTGAAATCTCAGTTTCTATTTCTGTTTGGAAAAATGTAAAAGGGTCAAATATTCTAGCATTTCCAGAACCATAGACCGACTCAGTAGATGATTCAAACAGAATAGCACAAGCTACACCATCTGAAGTTGATGTCCAAGAAATTTCATTTGCATTTTGTAATTCTATTTTTAATTCTGTTCTATCACCATCAGCTACTGTTCCACTATATTGGAATTTTCTTATATAGAATTGAGTATCATCTCCATAACCAGAAGGATACCAATATCTATAACTTTGACCAGAGTTTACTAAATATGAAGGTTTAACTTGTGCGTCTGAAGCACCTAAATCACCTAAACTAAAATCAGTATCCCAAGCATCTGGATTATTAGCTAAAAGATTATTAGTTATCTGTATTCTTTGTTGCTCACATTTAAAGTATTCATATGTCGTACCACCAGGTGCTATAGTAGCTGAACTAGCTTGGGTTGATTGTGTACCACCAAGTATTCCCATACTCCCACTAGTAGCTGGTTGTCCAAAAGTTCCCTTTGTATGATATGAAAAAGTTCTACTATCTAGTTGGTCTTCAGTATCTTGTCTATCTTTTGCTTTTATGACAGCTTTAAAAGTAGAATCTTGATAACTACCACTATTTAGTTGAATGTTTGTTACTCCATTAGACCAATTACTAGACAATGATGAACTGAACTTCACTATATCATCATAATATGGAACTGTACTTAAAGCTCTCACAGTAGTTCCATTACTAGCAAAAACAGTATTTGCAGTCTGAACAGTACCCCCGTTGAGATTTAATAAAGATGAAGATTCATTAATAGTATAAGTGTCACTTGACGCTATTGGTCTAACTACTGCAACAGAAGTTGAATATAATGGATTGAACAATCCAGTTACATTACCATAAACCATCCAAGAAGCTCTACTAATATAAGGAGCTCCACTTAAACTTCTAGATAGTGCACTGTCTAGTGATGCAGACGCATTAGTAATCTGAATATCATTATCTATAATTGAACTTGATATATTTACAATTGGTGCATAAAAATGAACTAAAGAAGTTGCTGATTTAAAATTATATCCACTTCCAGAATCTATACCCACTTTCATACCGTGCCATCTATAATAACCACTAGCAGAAACACTACTCATATCATTATCTGATAAATTATTTTTTCTTCTAGTTCCTTCAAAATCTTTACCTATTCTAAAAAATTTTCCATCTTGGAATGCGGCTGGAATAACCGCTGGTTGATTAGTTTCTATTTTTGCTAACTCAACACCCTCAGTATCTGTTGTAAAACTATTAACATCTATAATATAATTCGATTGTGTAGTAGAGGTATTATTGGTCTGAGTTGGAGCTATTACACTAGACTCATTACTAAATGAATGTGTAGCAATAATTTTTACTTTTATTGGTGTTGCATTACCAGAAAAATTACCCATACTGAATAATTGATTATCTGCAGATGACCTTACTGTAGTTGAACCAGCTGCATTTGAACTAAAAGAACTACTAAAAGTTGTAGCTTTTTCAAAATATATATCATCTATATTTTGAAATAATCTTTGTCCAGTCCCTAGAAAACCTTTACTTACAAGATAAGTAAATATGTTTTTTGTAGTTAAGTCTGATATTAATGTATAGTTCTGTGGAAGAGCTCCAGGAATTGTACCAGTAGCACCCTCATCATCATGCCTCGTAACAGAGTTCCAATATTTTGTATTTGGTGAAGCATCTGCAACATCTAATGATGAACTTAATACTCCTGCCATAAATCTTAAAATTTCACTTACATTTGTAGAAGGGGAAAAATTATTAAAATAACTTCCCTCTAAATTAGTACCCCAATCGTTTGAAGTTGGATAACCGTTTTGAACATTGTTTGTAAAAATAGCTGTGTCCGTATTATTAGAAGAACTGACTGATAATGTACCGGATAAATGAACTGATGAAGTACCTATATAGACACCGTCTGATTGCTTTACAAATAATCCGACACTATCGGCAGAAGACATCGAAGTTCCATCATCAAATGTGATAGAACCACTTATGACTGCTCCGTGACTAGCAGTTACAGAGTGTAAATGGGCTGATGAGCCCGATTGTAAAAGTTTTTTCCAACTTGGCATATTATTTTTCCTATTTAATTAACGGTTGGTAACTACAAAGTGTAGCCCACTTCCTCAAACACCAAGAGTGAGGCCTATTATTAAATGTGTTCGTATATAAATATAAAGCAATTAAAGAATTGATATATATAACCTTTTTTATTTTAAATTATCCCCTACCTAAAATTTCTCTAGCTGATAATTGTTCCCAACAAGAAGAACATATGTGAGCTCTAGCTTCTTCACCGGAACCTATTGGAACAATACTACGAGGCTTATCTTCTACAGCAGTATCAGTTGTATACCCAGTATCTTTTCCACATCTTACACAATATATTTTTGCCATTATTTTTCTCCTAACTTCTCGGTGATGAATTTGCTAATCTAGCACTTTTCTTAGCATCTTTTTGAAACTTATCAATCTCTCCAGTAACTTTTACTGTTCTTTTAGTTGCAAAATAATTTCCTTTTGCAGTTCCATTTACATATGGATTTTTTGGCCCCCTATTAGCATAACCACCATTGAATAAACTTTCAATCGAACCACTTACTAAATTAGTACTTCCACTAACAGCTAATGCAAAGATAGTTCCTGCAACAAGACCAGAGACAAGAGCTCCAGTATTACTATTGTCAATTAAACTACCACTATTTCTCCACTCACCAGCAATTTCAGAATTACCTGCAAATATTACTTCTAGCGTTGCATTTAAAGACCGTCTAGATTGGTAGTGAGGAATATTAGGACAAACAGTTGTAAAAGATGTAGCTCCCGCAAAACCTCCTCTAGCTACACAAATTGAACCTACAAAGGATGAAGCTGACATATTGTTTAAATCTGCTACAGTAACTGCACTACTAGTAAATAATGTAGTTCCTATAGATGATGTATATCCAATACCAGGAAAACTTCCACTTACCCACTTTGGAGTATATTCAGACTGAGCATCTGGTATATGACTATTACTTGAAGTAGTAGCTCCGAATATACGAGAACCACTTGCACTACCGGATTCTGCAGTTTTGAAAGCTGCAGTTGATGAAAATGAACCACTAAAAGCCGTTGGTATCATAGAAATACCTGCATTTGTAATACCACCAGAAGCAGATATAGAAGCTGAATACTCATCCCAATTATTAGGAGCTCCTATGAAGATTTGACAGTAATTAGAACTACCATCCATATCAACATCCATACTACTCATACTTAGTGAACCAGAGAACTCTGTAAAGTGTAAGACTTCAAATGAACTACCGGTTCTAAATATATCAGCACTCCCACTAAAAGTTCCAATCCATTGACCAACTCCTACTGCTGAACCAGATGTTCTACTCTCATCATTAACTGTTTTCGTTGTTCCTGCTTTAGAATCTGGAATTGGTGGGCCTACTGTTTTTGCAGAACTTGTAACTTCACCTTCTTCTTCTTTTATTACTATAGCTTTTTGAACATCATATAGCGTAACACCTTGTGATGGTATTAACCCCTCATCAACTAAAATGTCATACGCCGCTTGAGTTATTTTGACTTCATATTTTTGTATCTCTTCTCTAGGAGATGCTGTTTTACTAAAAGGCATTATTTAACTCCTTTTTTGTCTAGGTATAAATTTTGTAGCTTATTAACTAAGTCATATATAAACATCAAGTCATTCCCCTTAAAATTTGAACTTCCTATCAATCTTATTAAAAACTCTAATTCATCTAATGTGAAATTAACTTTTACTTCTTCCACATTAGTATTAGTTTGAGTTTTTTTCTCTTCACCCTTTTCTTTAATCCTGTTTACAATACTCATATAATAACCCTTTAATTAATTTTAACTAAAAATAAAAATTTCACCAGTATCAGTATCTATACTAATCTGACCAACAGCTGCATTAGCATTCTTACCAAATTGTCCAGGTGTACCAGTTGTCTCTGTTGGGTCACTTGATGGTAACCCTGAAGCAGTAACAGCAGTAACTACAAGAGCAGCACCTGTATTTATTATTCCTCCAGCTCCATCATTTATAGAATCACCTTCTAATATTCCAGCATTATTAGTATTACCTACTGAGAATCTTCCAAGTGACTCATCAAAGAAGAATGCTGATTGTGAATGGTTACTTCCACCAGTTCTTTCAAATACAATACCAGTGTCAATCTCAGCTGTATTAACATTTGAACCACTACCGATTAGAATTATATTATCTTCAATTGCTAAATCTTGTGCGTTTAAAGTTACTGTGTCTTTTAATACTTGGAAATCACCAGTAACGACTAAATCACCACCAGTTGTTACCGTACCATTTGCTCCACCAATTGTGATGTTATTAGTATTATTAGTCCAAATGTTTTTATTTTCATTATCACCTTTTATGTCCTTTTCAAGGTAAATATCTCCACTTGCAGTTACATCACCAGTAAATCTTCTTTGACCATCAATCACATCTGCTAAATCAATTGTAGCAGCCATATTTGAACCAATAGCTTGAGCTGATTCATCAGAAACCGTAATTGCATTAGATGTACCACTCAATGTAAGTGTTGTATTACCTTGAGCTGCATTACCAGCACTTGTACCATAAGTAACTGATAGTTGACCTGATGAAGCTCCTAGACCAGTACCTGCAATACCACTAACTAAATCTGCTACAGATTCTTTTCTCGTAGCATTTGAATCATTTGCATCTATAATTGCTATACTATCAGCAGCTACATCAACAGTTGCACCTGTTAAATCATTTAGATTCAATGCTAGAGTTACATCAGTAGAACCACTATATCCGTTTGCATCACTAAATGTAAGACCACCATTTGTAGCATTTGATAATTTACTTAAACTAGTACCAAGTGCTTTACCTGCAATTGTTGAATTTGCTAATGATGAATTTGGAATATCTTTTAAATCAAATGTTATTGTATCCGTACCTTCTGTTGTTGTTATTAACAATCCATCAGATGCTGATGCTATGTTTAATGTATCTGCATTTGTTTCGGCTACCAAAGAGTCTTGACCAGCTACTGCAATAGTTTTAAATATCTCTGAACCAATTGTTGAGTTACTTGATAAGTCAAGATTTGTACCATCACCTGCGAATGAACCACTAAATACTCCACTTGAAGATACTGCAGGAACATCAAAAAATGTATGTCCTGAACCAGTGACATCTAAAGAACCACTAAATATGTGTGTGTCTGTAATGTCGTTACCAAACTCCGTTGATTCTGAAGTAACTAGTACAGAAGATGTTATTTCTAATACATTAGTTCTTAGTGTAGAAGCACTAATTTCGTTTTGTACAAATAGACCAATATCATTACCACCATCCGAGAAAGATGTTCCCAAAATTGTAGCTCCACCTTGAGAAGCTAAATGTCCACTAGCTGTAACTGATGAACCAGAAACATATCCACCTGCAATAACATTTACCGTAGCTTCAACATTTGTAGTTGCAGTTAATTTACCCGTTACATCAGCACCAGCCGAAGTAACTCCGAATTTTTCATTTCCTCCAATTTTAGTAACAATATCACCGGAATTAAAATCTATTAAATCATTAGTACCTTGTCTACCAACTTCTAATGTATCACTTTTTAAACTATTCACTCCTAAAAGATTAGAGTTTAATGAAATAGTAATTTTATCATCAGCGTCACTAACAGAAGATGTGACATCAGTCCCACCATCTATTAATAATCCACTAGTTTTTAAATTTAGTGTACCATTTGAATTATCTGAACCTGTGATTTGTAAACTTGTTACAATATTTGTAAGTTGTGAACCATCACCTGTAAATGAATCAGCTACAACATTACCTGAGAAAGATGATGATTCGTTAGCTGATAAAGTTAATTGGTTTTTCTTTGATGTGTTACCAATTGTAAATGTTGCGTTACTAGAAGAGATATTTCCGTCTTTAAATTCAACAGTTTCAATAGTTACACCGGCATTAGTGTCTGATTCTGTTATTGTATCGACTTTAAGTGTTGTATCACCAGCTACTGTTATAGTAGAGTCATCTAATGTAAGTAAATCTGTATCTTGTGTTGTACCTATTGTTCCTTGTTTAGAAATTACAAAACTTGAACCAGATAGTGTAGTAAATGTACCTGCAGCTTGTGTAGTGGCTCCAATTATAGTAGCATCTATATTACCACCATCTATATTTGCTCCAGCTGAAACATTTAAGCTAGTTAGTGTTCCAAGTGATGTAATATTTGGTTGATTAGCTTGTTCTATCGAACCACTAAAACCATCAGAAGCTGATACCGTTTTTAATTCCGATATACTTCCACTGGTTATAATCTTTTTCCACGATGCCATATCTTTATCTCCTAGTATAAACTTTTATATATATAAATATATAGAAAAGTAATTTTATGTATATTTTTTATTCCTTGCCTAAATAAAATTCGTTTTCAGTCTCATCATAATAAATTGCACCTGCTTGTGCTGATGGAGCTGTAGTATTTCCCCCCAATACCATAGTTCCCTCATTGTTTATTTTAAAAACAGTTTTTTCTGAAGAACCATCACCAACCGTTGTTGTTTTCTTTACAATAAAAAAATCTTCTGTAGTTGAATCACTATTTACTTCTAATTTAGCATCTGGATTACTTCCAACCCCTATGTTTACATTTGAAGTACGATAAATTTCACCATCAGTATTTTCAGACCAAAAAGAATCTGTGGAAGTTCCTACTTCAACACCATTTTTATATATTGTTCCAGTTACATTCAAGTTACCACCAATGATTGGTGAAACTGCTCCACCAATACCATTTAATAACTCATTCTCATCATTTATTTGTAAAAGATTTTGATAAGTATCTGATGGTGTTTTACCTGTTAATGTATCTTCTTGTGCCATTTATTAGTCCTTCATAATAGATTGTATTGTTGTTTTTAAAATTTTATTCTTATTATTCTTATTACTAATTTTTTTGTCTGTAAAATATTCTACAAATAACTTTTGAGCTTTTGCTTTATTTTTACTAAAATTTTTCTTGGATATTTTGTTTTTACTTAGTATATTAGACATATCTTTCACTGCTTCAGATATAGTAAGTTTTTTAGGTTTTGGTTTTTCTTCTTTTATAATATCTTTTTTAGTATTTACAGAAACTTGAATTTTTGGTTTTGATGGTTGTGATTGTTCATTAATTTTTACTTCCAATTTCGTATGTGCATCAACTATAAAATTAGATTCCCAGGGTCTAAAATATGTATCATCTGCTACAACCTCCAATACCATATTTCCACTATCACGCACTTCCATCAAACCTTTAAGAGCTCTTATGGGTATTTCACATTTCCCACTAGCGTTAATAGTTCCATTAAAAACATAATTTATATCTTTTGTTTCTAATATAATTCTAGCAAAAGACTCATTTAATTTAGCTCCTTCCAAAGCTATATCACAACTAAAATTTTCTTTTCTATCTGTATATAAGATATAATCACTCATTTACATTCTCCACAAATAATTGAGGTCTTACTTTTTTAGCTCTTTCTAGAACTAATTCAATATCATCTATTGATATTTCAAAGTCTTCAACTACTTTTTCTTCTTCAATTTTTTGTCCCTTAACCATACATATCAACTTAACAACTTTTTTCTTTTTTTCTGAGTCTAATTTCTCGTATATATTTTGATAATCTTCTTTCTTTTTCCCAGCAAAAATATCCCAAAAAGTTTCAAACAATTCCCAAACGGCAGTTATGGTTTCCCAAGTCTTACCATCTCCTAATTGTTCCCAAGTTTTTTTAGCCATTTTTTATCTTTCCTTATATAAATATACAAAATGTAAAAATTATCACTTTATACTTTCCTTAAAATTGACACTTGTTTGTCTAATTGAACTAACTTTTTTAGAAACAATCTCATCACTAACAGATTTTGGCATTAAAGGAGCTAATGTTTCTAAACTGATTGTAGACCTTACAATCCTATCAGTACCAGTTCCTATCTCTTCAGAAAAATCATATGCAGTAGTTCTACATACTATAGCCGCTCTACCTTCTTTAGCATCTCCCCAAGTTTTACCACCATAGAAAACTAATAACTCTGTCAATCTATTTACTTGTTCTACATATTCACACCAAAGAGTTATATCATAAGTAATTGTAACATAATCTGGAAATCTAACTTGAAATGTTTCCATTTCTGGTTTTTCATTTCTTAATGGATTATTAGAACCATTAATCACACTCAATTTATCATACTTGTTTCTTTTAGAGTATTTTCTTTGATAATTAGTAAACATTTCATCAGACATTTTATTATACATCATAGCATCATATGGAGCCATACCAGTTCTTCTTATCATAAGAAGTGGAATCATCATTCTACCTTTTTGGTCTCTAAAAAATCCGTCAGATTGAACAGACTTCCATCTTTCTGCATTTCCCCAAATAATAGGAACATCAATAATTTCACCATTATCTACTACTTTAGGTTTTATTACATTTTTCATATGCCATAAAATAGTTCCATCAATATCTAGCATAGTAGTAGAAGTTTCATTAGTAGCTGCAAATTCTTGATGTTTACGCTGAATTTGTTCTGCTCTATTTACGGTTTGTTTAGGTTCTTGACCTTCTGGTATATTTCTTCTAGCCATTATCTTTGTCTCTCAACTATATTTAATTTACTTTGTCGTGTCATATGAGCTGATGCTATGACATCAAAATTCTGTTCTACATTCCCACCAATTAATTTGTTTTCATTAATCGTATCAACCTCAAAATATGCATAATTCCATTCAATAACATCACCAACTTCAATAACAACATTACCTTTGTCAATGAGATTATTTCTTAAAAAAGAAAAAGTCACAGTTTGTTGTGCATCTGGACCAAACTCATCAGTATTCCAATCAAAATCTGTTGCATCTATAAGTGAATCTAATTCAACACCTGGATTATAAATTTTTCCCATACCAGTAGATTCTCCATATACATTTGTTTGTGTCTCTTCACTTGATATTTTATATACGATACAAGTTGTACCAACAACTTTACCCATTAATGACTTATTAATAGTATTAAATGTATCTACATCTCTATCTGAAAAGAATCTTCTAGCCATATTATTATCCTATGTATATTTTTAAAGGTACTTTTTTCAAAATTTCTTGTGTTGATTCAGCTTCTTGAGCTTCTTCTTGTAATATTTCTTGACCACTTGATTGTTCTAACATTTCTCTTAACTGTTCTACTAAAGCATCTTTTTCTGCAGTAGCTTCTCCTCTTAATGTATCACCATCTAATGTAGTCTCTCCACCTCCACCAGGTATTGGAACAGAACCATATTTACTTCTAATCATACCTAACAGTTCTTTAGCTAATGCTAAAGTATATTTTCTAATCCATTGTTTTCCAGGGTCATTAATATCTTTATAAATCATATTATCATATCTTATATTTGAAAAATCAGATTGAACTGCAGTTTGACCACCAGCTTCATATGTATCTGTTACTTCATTAGAAAGTGTTTTCCATCTATCTTCTTTTCTAATATATTGAAAATAAATTTTAAAGTCATCTTGAGGTATTGGGAATACTCTTAACTTATTATTAATTAATTCAAAAGAATATGCAGATTTTCTAATTTGGTCATTTAATTCTATAGCTTGAACTCTTAAAATATCTTCGTGTATCGGCATCATAGTAAAGGTAACGGCTGGTGTATATCCACCCCAACCAAATCCATCCAACAGATTCTGTGTATTTTGTCCTGTACCTGCATACGGGTCAAAATATCTTGCCATAGCTGGAGTAGGTTCGTGAAATACTCTTTTAATTTCTATTGGTGAACTACTTTCTGATGTAATAGCCCATTGGTCTAAATCATATACTTGACTACCAGAACTACATTGAACAAAACCAGTTTTCCAATCAATATTACCACCAACACCAACCTCTTGACCATAAGTTTCTGATATTGCTATAGCTCTTCCTAAATCAGAAACCACAGTATGTGTAAAGTTTGATGATGTTGGAGCTCCTTGAAGTTTACTAATATTTTCTTTAATATTATATCTGTTTACAATAGCTCCATATTCAGTTACAGCTTCTTCAAAACAAGTATATAATTGAGAACCTTGTAACTCCACATCCATAATAGGATAACCCAATCTTGTAGCACACCACTCAGCAGTATTTACTGAATGTGATATAAATATCACATCTTCGTCATAAAATCCATAAGGTGTCGAGTTTGTTACTTCTGTTAGTGACCCACTACCTGGCCATATCGGTGTATCTGCCATTTTTTTCTCCTAATTTTAAGCTACAACTTCACTAATAAATATCAAAAAGGCGTAAAAAAAGGGGGATAAGTGAATATCCCCCTTAATTTTAATCAGAAAAATTAATTACTGATTACTGATTATACATACTGTAGACCGTCTACTATGATTTTACCATAGAACTCACTTCTAACCATTTTCTTAGCGTAACGAGTCATTACACCTTTTCTTGGTGTGAAGTTAACTGGGTCATACACTAGAGGAGTCATAATCAATGGAATGTATGGAGCGTAAACAGCACCAGTTTCAAGGAAGTTACTTCCTCTAAATCCAACAAGGATTGTATCCTCTAACATATATGGATTTTTGTAAACTGTGAATCTGTTGTTAAGTGTTCCCACTTGTTGAACACCCATAGCGAATTGATTAACATTACCATCTGTATTAACAGAGTATCCAGGAATAGATTCAAGGATAGTAGCTACATCAGGACCACATACTAAGAAGTTTGCTCCACCTCTCATAGTCTTTTGATGTATTTTGTTACTTACTCTTTG
>MDTA01215150.1_pt1 | contig 13038 bp, 13 predicted proteins | sample 811151 | NCBI WGS metagenome assembly MDTA01 (sample SAMN05326648, study PRJNA326480) | marine metagenome | isolation source: seawater | place: Indian Ocean: South | collected 2010 | reverse complement strand
TTTCTTTATTTCATTATTTGTATGAATTGATCTTCTTTGAACAATTGATGTCTCATACTCATTTTTTTCAATTTTTTTTATTTCTGAGCCTAAAGAAAACTCTAATTCTCTTGATCTTTTTATCATTTCCACCCAACTCTTTGGGTTCATTGAGAACTTATGGTCAGGACCATTTAATTTATTTGAAAGTGTAAAATGCTTCTCAATCATTCTTGCTCCTAGAGTTATGGCACCTAAAACCGTAGAATGTCCATGAGTATGATCACTTAATCCTAGCACAACACCAGGAAAATTTTTTCTATAACTTTTTAAAACATTCAAATTTATATATTTTAAGTTATCGTCTAGAGCAGTATAATTGGTGTTACACTGCATTAAACAAATCTTCTTGTTAATTTTTTTGATTGATGTAACTGCTCTCTTCACATCTTTCATGCTTGAGGCACCTGATGCTAGGATTATAGGCTTATTTTTTTTTGCCATTTTTTTTATTGATTCTATCCAGGTTATATCTCCAGATCCAACTTTGAAAGCACATACATACTTATTGACATAATCAATTAAATCTAGTGAGTAAGGTGCTGTAAAAAAATCTATTCCTATCCTTTTACATTCTAACTCAAGTTTTTTTGTCCATTCTAAGTTTAAAGATGCATCTTTATAAACATCATAAACTGATTTTTCCCAAGAACTTTGATGTGAAAGTTTAGAGGACATTTCACTAAAAGTTTTATTGCTAACAATTGTTTCAGCATTAAAATGCTGAAATTTTGCAGCATCAGCTCCACACTCTTTTGCAAAATTAATAAGATCAATTGCTTTTTGAAAATTTCCATCATGATTTGCAGCTATATCGGCTATGAAGTATGTTGGATAATTTAAACCAATTTTTTTTTTGTTTATTTTAAAATTAAATTTTCTCATACTTAGATTTGTTAGTTTAGTCTACCAAAACCATTATTACTAATTGGATTCTCAAGATATGGCATTATATTTTTTCCATTTTCAAACTCTTTAATTTTTTTAAAAATTTTATCTAACTCATGCAAGTATAAATTTAAGTACTTATCATGCTGTATACAGCAATACACCGTATTAGACGCTAAAATATTTTTTTTAAGCATTTCTTGTGTAATAAAATTTTTGTAATATTGGTTTTTTAGTGATGCAAAAGTAAACATCGGCATAGAATCTAATCCTGAAACTTTTAAACTAACATTATATTTCTTTCCAATTTTCTTCCATTCTTTCTTAATTTTCTTACCAATAGAGCTAATTTTCTCCCACGATTTTATTTTTTCCATTTGTTGAAGTGTAGATAAGGCGCTTGCAGGTCCAAGACTGTCTGTCCAAAAAGTACTACTAATAAAACTTTGCCTAGAAAAATCCATTATTTCTTTCTTTCCTATAACAGCTGTCAAAGGTATTCCATTGGCAATTGATTTTCCAAAAACTGCAATATCAGGATTAACTTTATATTTTTTGTGAAGGCCACCAAATGTTTCTCTGAATGCAGAAGTGCACTCATCAAAAATTAAAACAATATTTTTTTGACTCGCAAACTTTCTCACCTTTTTTAAAAAATCTTTTTTCGGCTTTTCATTTCTCTCTACTTCCATAAAAATAGTTCCAATATTTTTGTTTTTATTAATTAATTTTTTCAGACTATTAAAATCGTTATATTTAAATGGATGAGCAAGACCTTCCATTTTTTTGGGTATTCCTATTGTGCTAAGGCCAGGTAAAAGAATTTTATCAAGATTTTTTTTATTATTTAAATTAGATGATAAATACCAATCTTGCCATCCGTGATATCCACAAATTGCAACTTCATCCTTTTTTGTACTGGCTCTTGCCAATCTTAATGCTATTGCATTAGCTTCGGCTCCTGTCCTTGCAAACAATGATTTTGACGCCCATGGGTGCATTGATATCAATTTTTTGCTCAGTTTTAAGTCATATTCTGAATTTAAAGTAGAAACATTGCTTGTCTCCAATATTTTTTTATTATTGTTATTTACAATACTATTAGAATAACCAATTATATTTGTACCAATCCCCATAAGAGAAAAATCTATATATTTTGTATTATATTTATCCCAAATAACACAGCCTTTTGCTTTTTTATAAAATACAGGCCAACCTATTGGTAGAAACTGAACAGGTTTTTTTGATAGGAGCATAGATCCAGATGGAACATATCTTTTAAGTCTTTCCCAATCGTTTAAATTTTTTAAATTTAATTTTTTTCTCCAAAATCTAGGGTCAATAAAAATTTCGTCATTACTATAAAAATGCGATAAATCATAACTAAAATTTTTAAATTTTTTTATTATTGCAGAATTTTTTTGTAATTGTTTTAAATTATCAAAACCTATAACAAAATAATCAATTTTTTTAAAACTTAAGGCAAATTTTAAACAGATATTTTCTGCATTTTCATTGTTTATCTTAAGAAATTTTTTCCATTCATAAATTTTTTTTTTAAAAATAATTGATAATTTCTTTGGTAATTTTTGATTTGTTAGCAAACCTTGAAGAAAAATTGATCTAGCTATCAAAGTAATTTTTTTTTTTTTTAATTGTTGGAGGAAGTCTCCTTGAATAAATTCTTGGTTAAAAATATTTAAAGGAAATTGTATCGCATCTGGAATAAAAATTTTTAATATATCTTTAGTTTCTTTAACTGTATAAACTGAAATACCAATTTTATTTATAATTTTTTTTTTTTTAAACTGATTAAGACATTTATAAATTTTTTTCCATTTTTTTTCATCTAACGGTAACAATGGATCATGAATCAACAATGTTTCAATTCTACTAATATTATTATTTTTTAAAATTTGATGGATATTTCTTTTAATTTCTTTTTCAATTGATTGATATTTGTAATTCAAGATTGGTAATTTTGAAGTTATCTCATATGACGATAAATCATCTAAATTAGAAATATATTTTTGGCTGTTTGTATATGAAGGTGAAGTATCAATTTTATTTATTCCCATCTTCTTTAAATTTTTTACAACAGAAAAGAAGTTTTTATTTTTTGTTAGGCCATATTTGGGATCAGACTGAGCAAAACCAGCAATAATTTTGTTTATATTATTTTGCATAGAATTTTAAGTAAAAAAAATATCTTCTAATAGCATAAATTTTTAAAAAAAGAAGTTTTTATAGTCGATTTATAAATAAATAATTAGATTTTTTGATCGTATTACAGTTTTATAATATAAAAATAAAAAAGTTTGCTTTTAAAAAAATAAAAGAAAATATTTAGATAGATGATAAATTAATATATCATTAATCTTTATCTAAATATGAATATTTTAATTTTAGGCTCATCTGGCTTTCTAGGAAAGAAAATATATTTAAGGTTAAATAAGTCAAAAAAATTAAATTTATTTCACAATGGAATTTATAAAAGAAAAATTAACTTATTTGAGAAAAAAAAGTTAGAAAACTTATTAACTTACAGGGAATATAGCTTAATTATTAATTGTGCTGCCTATACTGATATTGACTTTATAGAGAGAAATAAAAAAACTACTGATAAAATTAACATTAATTTAATTAAAGATATTTTTAATATAAAATTAAAACACAAATTAAATTTTGATTTAATACATTTTTCAACAGATCAAGTTTATAATAACAAAAATATATATAATTATGAAAATTCAAAGTTAAGTAGAACAAACCACTATGCTATCCAAAAAATATTATCTGAGAAAGTATGTTTAAAAAATAAGGCTTTAGTAATAAGAACAAATTTTTTTGGTAAAAGTTCTACAAAAAATAAGAGTCTTACAGATTGGATTTATAAAAATTTCAAAAAACCAAAAGGTAATTTTAATCTTTTCAGCGACATCTATTTTAATCCAATTTTTGTAGATAATTTAGCAGATATTATTCATAAAATAATTGTGAAAAAAAAAACAAAAGTAACAGGCATATTTAACATTGGTTCAAAAAATGGAATGAGTAAAAAGGATTTTGCTTGTTTATTTGCTAAAGAAGTAAATATTTATTCTGAAAAAGCTTTTAAAACAATTAATTCTGACAATTTCTATAAAGTTAAGAGGTCTAAATTTATGATGATGAACACAAACAAATTTGAAAAAACATTTAAAATAAAATTACAAAATCTAAAACATGAAATTAAAAGAGCGACAAAGTCATATATTAATTAATTTTAGTGATACCTTTATATCTATAGAAAGTGACCAGAAACGCAAATGGCAATTTGGTTATTTCCATGTTTCTTATCAAAAAATAACTAAATTTAAAAAAATGTTTTACCGGATGTAAGTAAGTTTTAATTAAACTTAAATAATTTTTTTTATTTTGATTATGATGTCTAAAATAATTTATATCTGAATTTCCGTAAAGTTTAAATTTTTTAGATATATCTTTGAAATTATTACCATTAGCTTGATTACAATAGACATCAAGAATACCGATTTTGAACTTATTTTTTAAGAGTTGGTCAGATATATCTGTATCGTCAAATCCAATTGTTTTCTCTTTGTAACTAACCTTATTAAATACTTTTCTTTTAAATAATGTAGGAGTTCCTATCACGGAAGTTGATCCAATTTTTCTAATATATTTGAACCACAAATTTAATGAATGATCCCAATAATTTAATGGATTAATAATTTTTAGCAAATTAGTTGCAGCATCATATCCAGAGTCACAAAAATTTTTTAATAACTCATCAAAAAAAGCCATATCACACACATCGTCAGGACCTGCAATGAAAATATAGTCCCCGCTAGAATTAATTACTCCTAAATTTCGAGAAAAAGAAAGTCCTTTTCCTCCATCAGATATAATTTTAATTTTCTCTTTCTTTAAATATTCAACTGATTCATCACTTGAATTACCATCAATGACCATAATTTCATAAAATTTATTCTTTTTGTATACAGGTATTGATTTTTTTAAAAAATTTACTGAATTTCTATTGCAAATTACTATAGATACTTGATTGGTATTCATTGTTTATATTTTTTATAATATTAAATTAAATCGTTTATATCATATTTGAATATTCATCTTAAGTTTTAAATATTATTAATATTAGTAAATAAATTTTTTTTAAGCTTTAATTTTTTAATTTTATATTTGTATTGTTTCTTTTAAAAAGTGATCTTAATATACCACTATTACCTGTAATTTCTTAAATAATTATACAATTTTATTTATTTTTAATAATTTATCTTCAAGCAAATTAAGTTCTCTGTTGCTTATTTTTTTTGTATGCACACCAATGAAAAAACCTCTTTTTTCAATTTCCTCAGCTTCAGGTAATTTTTTATTTTTTGAATTTAACTTAAAAAGTTTAACAGATGGTTGATTTAAAAAATTTCCACTAATTATTGGTCTATTCTCTATTTTATTTTTTTCTAAATATTTTAAAAACTTATTCTTTATTTTTATATATTTGCGGTCTACCAGTATTGGCAGTCCAAACCAACTTGGCTTCACATACTTAGAAGAGTTTAAAAAAGTAAACTGATTTTTCCAATTGTAAGATTTTGTTAATTTTTCTATAATTTTTTTTCTATTATAGTTTCTAATTTTAATAAAGTTATTTAATCTCTTTAATTGGTTATTAGCAATAGACGCGGTTATGTCTAGTGGTCTTAAGTTAAAACCTGAATTTAAAAATAAGAACCTGTCATCTATGTTTTTATATTTTTTTTTTATATTATTATTTAACTTTAATCCTCTAGACCATCCATGCGCTCTCATTGAATGTAAAATTTGATAATCGTTATAGTTATTACAAACTACCATTCCACCTTCACCAGAGGTTATTTGATGAGAATAATAAAATGAGTAAGAGCCGAAATCCCCATAAGTTCCTAAAAATTTCTTTTTGTATTTTGAGCCAAGTGACTCACAAGTATCTTCGATAAGAATTATTTTTTTTTTTATAACAAATTTCTTTAATCTTATCTACTTCACCAGAATTTCCTAGTACATGGACAAGCAAAATAACTTTTGTTTTATTTGTTATTGAATTGAGTATGTCCTTAGTTTTTACATTAAAAGTATTAATATCAACATCGACAAAATTTATCTTTAGACCTGCTTGAACTAAAGGCCAAAGAGAAGTAGACCAACAAAGTCCTTGTATGATTGCCTCGTCTCCTCTTTTAAATGAGATATTTCTCAATGGATTACACGCAGCAAATACAGATAAAAGATTTGCTGATGATCCAGAGTTAACCATTAGAGCATATTTCGAACCAACATATTTTGCAAAATTTTTTTCAAATTTTAATGTCTCTTTAGACATTGTAATTTGTTTTGATTTTAATACTTTTGAAGCTTTATTTATATCTTCATTAGAAAATGCGTTTTCCAAAAGATTGTAGCGTATTTTGTTCATTTTTTTTTTGTTTTACTTTTATAAAAGAAATGACAATTTTATTCTTTAAAATCAATAAAATATTTTCTATATAAATATCCTCTTTTTTTTTATTTTTTAATTTTAGAAAAAGCTATTAATGCAAGTCCCATTAGAGATGAGTCTACACTGCTACAAACACGATAATTACATTTCAATTTTTTTGCAATAATTTTTTGTGTGATTGGTATTTTTCTTACCAAACCACCCGAAAAAACAATTTTTTTTATTTTCGAGGACTTCACAATTTTTTTAGCACTTTGATAATAATTATCTGCCATATTTTCAAAAGCAGAACCAAATAAATTTGAAATTGTTAAATTTTTTTCACTAATATTTTTTATAAAACCAGTTCTACCAAATTTATTTGGAAAAAAACTAATATTAGTTATTAAATCTGTAGATGTAGGATGAACTACTTTTCTTTTAATATAATTCCAAATATTATCTGATTTCCTACTTTTAAAATTTTCTTGCAATAAATTTATTAGACTATTTAAAGATCTACCAGCAGGTAAGTGAGTAATCGTTTTGAGATACTTGTTTCCAAAAAAAGGTCTTAATTGATAATCACCTACTTTTGGCTTATTTACAATGACACTAACTTGAGATCCAGTTGCAATATTAATTGATAATTCATTTTTCTTTAATTTACATGCATGTACCGCAGCCTGTTGGTCTCCAAATGTAGACCAACAATTAATTTTTTTTCCATTCAACATAGCGGAACCCACAATTTTTTCTTGACGAGTTACTTGTGGCCATGAAATTTTATTTAAATTAAGTTTTTTTATTGTTACGCTATCCCAACTTTTTGTAAAAAGGTTATACACTCCCATACCAGAAGCATGTGTATGATGAATAGGGGGGATTCTTCTTGATAACCTTGCCAAAATAAAATCTGATAGAGGTAGAGGTGTCAAGTTATTTAATTTTTTTCCTCTTTGCGATAAATACCATATAGAAGAAATAGGATAGCCCATTTTTATTTCATTTCCACATAATGATATTCTTTTTTTTCCGATTCTTTTTTTCATAACTTCGAAATAACTTTGTTTAGTCCTTTTATATATTTCACTAGCTCTCTGATCTTGCCAAGAAATAAAGTTTGTCTTTGTTTTTAACTGACTATTAATTAGTACAAAACCGTGCATCTGGCTTGAAATAAATAAATCTGAAATATTTTTATTTTTTTTTAGCAATAAATTGATTAATTTTTTTGTGCGAAGATAAATTAAATTTGGATCTATTTCACAAAAATTTGAATTTTTATATTTTATAAAATTTGGTAATTTTATTTTTTTTATGTTGAAGATTCTTTTTTTTTTAATATCTAAAGTTGCACCTTTAATGTAAGTCCCACCAATATCAATTGATATGGAGTACATTATGTTTCCTTAAATAATTATCAACTATTTTAAAAAAAAATTTGTTAAATTTTATTGGTTTTATAATTATATTTCCTGGTTTTTGTAATAAAGCCATATTAATTTTATTTGCTTCAAATTTTTTATCTTTTTTAACAAAATTTAATATTTTTTTTGTTGAAAATTGTTCTTTATATTTTATTGGAAAATTTTTCTGTATAATATTATGTAAGCGATTAAAATTTTTTTCTGATAGCATATTCATTTGATTAGAAATAAAATTTGCAATATCTATTCCCCATATTACTGCCATCCCGTGATTAATTTTGTTACCTGTTACCGCTTCTAAAGCGTGTCCAAAGGTGTGTCCATAATTAAGCACTCTCCTTAAATCAGTTTCTAGTTCGTCTTTTTCTATTATTTTTTTTTTTGCCATAAGGCTGTTATGAATTAACTTTATGATTGGTTTTAGGTTTGGCCCATATTTGTCTAGACAGCTCAATAATTCTGAATATGTTTTATGGGAGTCCATTATTGATAATTTTAATATTTCACCATAACCTGAAAGTATATCTTTTTCTCTCAGAGTATTTAAAAATTCTCTAAAAATAACCACTTTTTTTGGAGGATGAAATACACCTATTTGGTTTTTAAATTTGTTTAGGTTAATTCCACATTTTGCACCTATGCAGCTATCTGACATTGAAAGAAGAGTGGTTGGATAATAATGCCACTCGATGCCTCGGTAAAAAATATGTGAAGCAAAAGTTGTTACATCTTGGATAATCCCTCCACCAATACCTATCAATAACGTTTTTTTTGTAGCCTGACTTTTTTGTAAAAAATTAATAACCTTATTAACACCTACAATAGTTTTTTCTCTTTCATTTGCTTTAAGTAATAAAGTTGGGTATTTTCCAACAAACCCCTTTAATTTACTTTTATACAAACTGTATACATGACTATCGATTAGTATTAGTTTTTTTCTATGATCTGACTTTTTAACTGAGATATCAATTTTGTTAAAAAAAGTAACATCATATAACCCATTATAAGATTTAATAGCTATTTTTTTCATTTTCTAAACTTTTGAAAATCCCCCATCAACAACAATTGTTTGTCCACTAATATAAGTGTTTTCTTTTGATGCAAGAAAAAAAACAATTTTTGCAACTTCATTTGGGGTTGCTAATCTGTTGATAGGTATTTTCTTACATAATTGTTTAATTTCAGCTTTTGTATTATTTTGTTTTGTCAACTCAGTATTCACAAAACCAGGCGCAATAGAATTCGTAAGTATATTATATTTAGAAAATTCTACAGCTAAACTTCTTGTTAAGGCATCCATACCAGCTTTAGTTGAAGAATAAACACTTCTACCTTCTTTTGATAGAAAGCTATAAGCAGAAGAAATATTAATTATTCTGCCCCATTTGTTTTTTATCATGTGCTCAATAACATTTTGAGTTAACATGTATGGCGCCTCTAAGTTTGTCTGGATTGTTTTTTTTAGAATATTAAAGTCTATTTGTTGGAATTTTTTTGGAATATTTATTCCTGCATTATTAATCAAAATATCAAATTGTTTATTAACTGGATTTGAAAAAAAATTCAAAATACTTTTTGAACTAGATAAATCCATATCATTTCTAGGAGGTGCTATAACATGATAATCATTTTTATTAAATACATTGACAATACTTCTGCCTATTCCCCGCGACCCACCAGTTATTAAAACTTTGTATTTTTTTTTCATTAGCTAATTTTTTTTTATTTTTATTATTAAATCACACACTTGTCTTATAGCACCAGATCCACCTGGTAAAGTGGTTGTAAATAATGTAACTTTTTTTATTTCTCTAACAGCATTACTGACAGAGATTGGTAAGCCTACTTTTTTCATTACCTCCATATCATTTAAGTCATCTCCTAGAAAAGCAATTTCTGACATTTTAATTTTCATCTTCTTTGATAGCATACTTACGACACTAAGTTTGCTACTAATGTTAAGAAAATAATTTTTAATTCCTAAAGATTTCATTCTTATTTTTATATTTTTTTCATTAGACATTGTTACAACAGCTAGATTTAGCCCAAATTTAATTATTTTTTTAATCCCATATCCATCTTGGATATTATATTTTCTAATAATATTTCCGTCGTTTGAATAATAAATACCACCATCAGTCATGACACCATCAACGTCAAGACAAAGCAATTTTATTTTTTTTATTGCAGAAATACTTTTTTTGCTAACCAATAATTTTTTCAAATTTGCCCTTTTAATATATTTTCAACTTTCTTAACATCTTTAGGGTAATCAACTGCAATTGAGCCAGATCCTAGTGATAAACATCTTATTTTTTCTTTATTTTCAATGTATCTTAGCATTTCTATTCCTTCAGATATCTCAAGTGTTCCTTTGCTCCAACTTGCAAATCGCATTAAGGCATTTTTTGTGAAAGCATACATTCCAATATGCGATAAAAATTCTGAACTTTTATTTTTTAAAACGGAAATAATTGGAGACCTCGATATATTAACTATCAAATCGTCATCATTTTTTGCAACATATGATTTTATTTCATTATGTTTTTTTGGCAACTTACTATAGGGCACATACGCGTTTGTAACTTCTACTCCTTTTTTCACACTTTCTAAATGAAAAGAAACTAAGGTGTCAATATCTATTGGTTTAACAAGTGGCTCATCTCCTTGAACATTAACATATGTACCATAACTATAATCTTCTACCAAAGAGGCAACTCTATCGGTACCAGTATTATAATCAGATCCTGTCATTACAAATTCAATGTGAAATTTTTTACATACATTTGAAATTCTTTCATCGTCTGTTGCAACTAATACTTTATCAATATTTTTACATTTTCTAACTTGATTCCACACTCTTACAATCATTGGAATTCCCAATATTTCAACGATTGACTTCCCTGGAAACCTACTTGAATTCCATCGAGCAGGTATAATAGCAATCGTTCTTTTCATAATTAATTTTATTAGATCTAATTTAATTTGTTTAAATTATGCTTTCAAAATTTTTTTTATAATTCTATGCATATGAAGAAGTCCGATTAATTTTTTGTTTTTATCTACCACTGGAACATCCCAAACTTTTTTTTCTTCTATAATTTTTAGAGCATTTTTAAGAGTAACATTTTCCTCAATAATTAATGGATTATGATTTGCATGAACAATGATATCATCTACAAAAATTGCAGAAAGTAATTTTTGGTCATTTAACAATAATCTTCTTACATCGCCATCTGTGAATACACCTTTGAGTAAATTAGAGCTATCTACAACACAAACTACACCTAGTTTTAGTGCACTCATCTTTTCTAGCGCTTGTTTGACCATCTCGTTTGTTCGCAAAACTGGTATTTCATCAAGTTTTAAAATTACGTCTGAAACTTTTAAATTATTTTCTGTGGACATTGTCCTCTCCCCATTTATCAAGTAACTCTAGCCTTAATTCGTGTGCTTTTTTTGCATGTGCTAAAATTCTTTCAAGATATTTGATATCCAAAACAGTGTTAGCATCTGATAAAGCTTTAGATGGATTATCATGCACTTCCATAAACAACGCATTAATCCCACAAGCTGCTGCAGCTCTAACTAAATATGGAATATATTCTCTCTGTCCTCCAGATATATTCCCCATTGAAGTTGGAAGCTGAATAGAATGAGTTGCATCAAAACACACAGGGTAACCTGTCTCTGCCATAATTGGAAAATTTCTATAATCATTTACGAGCATATTGTATCCAAAAAAAGTACCTCTATCTGTTAAAAGTACTTGCTTGTTACCTGTAGCCTCAATCTTCCTCACAGAGTTTTTCATATTCCAGGGACTCATGAATTGACCTTTTTTAAGATGAATTGGTCTACCTGTCTGACCAGCAGATTTCAAAATATGTGTTTGACGGCACAAATATGCTGGAATTTGAACCATATCACATATTTTTCCCGTAGGCTCTGCCCATGCTGCATTCGAAATATCTGTTACAACTGGAACTCCAAGTGTTTTTCTAATATTTGATAGAATTTCTAGACCGTTGTCTAATCCTATTCCATGAAAACTTGAAACTGATGACCTGCAATCTTTATCAAAACATGATTTGTATATCCAGGGTAAACCAATTTTAAGACAAATTTCACCTATCTTTTCTGCCATCATCAAAGCATGTTCTTCACTTTCGATCGCACAAGGACCACCTAAAAAAACTAATTGCTCTGTTCCACCTATTGTTACTTGTTTTACATTGCCATATCCAACTTTAATTTTTATCATATAAAGTTATCTCAATAATTTTAATTTATTAATAATAGATTGAGATCCAGCGGTTATTAATCTTTCATCTGAAGCTGAAGTCACAAAATTAAATCCTGCTTTTATCATTTTTTTTGACATCTCTGGAGAAGAACTATGAATTCCTCTAATTATATTTTTTTTTTTTGAAATTTTCAAAATTTTTAATATCGCTTTTTCGGTTGTTTTTGAAAGTGTCAACTCATTTGATCGCAACTTATTTTTTTTATCTACTTGTAAAGGGGAACCCAAAGATATGCCCAAATCATTTGGACCAATATATATTCCATGAATTCCATTTACAGATAAAATTTCCTCAAGATTGTCAATTGCTTCTTTAGTCTCTATCATTACAATTTTAGTAATTTTTTTATTTGCTTCAGATAAATATTTTGATCCTGAAACCATCATTGCCCTTAAGGGTCCAAAACTTCTTGAGCCTTCTGGTGGGTACAAACAAGAATTTACAAATTTTTGAGCTTCTTTTTTTGTATTTACTAGTGGACAAATTATTCCTGAAACTCCACAATCCAAAATTTTCATTATAGTAGCCGGATCATTACTGGGAACTCTTACTAGAGATAATGTATTAGTAGATGTAATAGCTTGTATCATTGATAGTGCACTATCAAAGCCAACCATTCCATGTTGCATATCTATGGTTAAAGTATCCCAATCCTGGTGGGCCATTACTTCTGTAGCGAATGCGCTTGGTATTTGTAGCCAACCATTAAGAAGGAACTTTTTTTCTTTAATTTTTTTTTTTAATAAGTTTTCCATCTACAGCAGATAGATAAAGCTATTATATTTTTCTTGCTACATCCATAAAATTTTTTTCAGTGCATAAATTAAGCCAATTGAGCTATTAGTACTGGTCAGCTACATGCGTTACCGCACTTCCACACCCAGCCTATCAACGTGGT
>MDTA01006865.1_pt1 | contig 13038 bp, 16 predicted proteins | sample 811151 | NCBI WGS metagenome assembly MDTA01 (sample SAMN05326648, study PRJNA326480) | marine metagenome | isolation source: seawater | place: Indian Ocean: South | collected 2010 | reverse complement strand
GTAAAAATATTACTGTTGTAAAAAAAATTAAACATAATTCTTAAGTACTATAATAATTTTTTTTTGTGAAGTTCTAATATAAGCCCAATTGAGAAATGGAGGGAGTTATATAAGAAGTTTATTCTCAATTAGGCTAAAACAGTAAAAAATTACATAAAATCTATGTCCCAGATTTGAATAAATATTGTTGAATTTTAGGCGGAGGTAATTAATTAGAGATCTTGAAGTAACTTGAACCTTTTTTTCCTGAAAAAATTTCCTCAATAAGTGGGTGCCTCAATGGTTCTTTAGATTTGTCTAATAATAGATTTTGCTCTGAAACGTAAGCTTCATAAGTCACTTCATTACTTTCCGCCAGTAAATGATAAAATGGTTGGTCTTTTCTAGGTCTGACTTCTTTTGGAATTGACTGATACCATTCTTCAGAATTATTAAACTGAAAATCAACATCGTAAATTACTCCTCTGAAGTCGAAATGCCTGTGTTTCACTATTTCTCCAATTGAGAACTTTGCGTTATTACTTATTGCCATACGTGATAGTTAGTAATTTTTATATTAAAATCAACATCTAATTTGTTAATATTTTATAATATGTTAATCTCTATATTGTGAATAAGTCATTTTTAAAATTTATCACAGACTTTGGACCTTTGTTAATTTTTTTTGCCATATATTACAAAAGTGGAAATAATCTTATAGTTGCTATTCCTCCTTTAATAATAGCAACCGTTCTAGCAGTGATAATAATGTATATAGTAGAGAAAAAAATTCCTTACATTCCGTTATTAGGAGGTGTAGTTATTACAATATTTGGAGGTTTGACTTTATATTTTAATAATCCAATTTTTATTTATATGAAGCCAACAATTGTAAATATAATTTTTGCAGCGATATTAATTATCAGTAAAGTTTTTTTTCAAAGAAACTTTCTTAAATTTTTCTTACAAACTGCTTTTAAATTAAGCGAAATAGGATGGAATAAATTAAATTTTAGGTGGGCATATTTTTTTTTATTTTTAGCGATATTAAATGAAATTGTTTGGAGGACACAGCCTGAAACAACTTGGGTAAATTTTAAGGTATGGGGCATCTTGCCAATAACTTTTATATTTACTGTGTTTCAGATACCGATAATTAATAAATATAAAATATGAAAAAACTTAAATTGGTTGTTAACAACGATAATAATAAAAAAATAAAAGAATTATTTTTTATCAAACAAGAGCTCAAATATATCCTTCACCTTTATGCCAAAATGGTCTCGAATGGATCATGGAAAGACTATTCATTTTCTATGGGATCCAAAGAAGTGGCTTTTAATGTTTATCAAAGAGCCTCTGAAAAACCTGTTTTAAGAATTTTAAAAAACTTAAGACCTAATTATTATAATGAAAAATATTTAGTTAAAGATAGGAATGGCAATGTGCTTCAGAAGTCGGATAGTCTAATAAGACTAATAAATAAAACTAGTTGGAGTAAACTAAGATTAATAAAGTAATTATCTTCTTTGACCAAAAAGTCTAAGAAGCATAATGAAAAGGTTAATAAAGTCTAAATAAAGAGTTAAGGCTCCCATAACAGCTTTTTTGCCCATAAGCTCTCCACTGTCACTTACTAAGTACATGTTTTTAATTTTTTGTGTATCGTAAGCAGTTAAACCGACGAAAATTAAAACCCCTAAAATAGAAATCACAAAATACATCATTGCTGATTTCATAAAGAGATTGACTAAAGATGCTATTATAATTCCAATAAGGCCCATCATTAAAAAAGATCCGAACTTCGTCAAATCTCTCTTAGTAGTATAACCGTAAATGCTCATAGCTCCAAAAGTTCCTGCTGTAATAAAAAAGACCCTTGCTATACTTGCTTCAGTGTAAACTACAAAAATTGAGGAAAGTGATAAACCCATCAACCCCGCAAAAATCCAAAATACTGTTTGTGCTTTTGAAGCGCTCATTTTAGCGATTCCAAAACTCATATAAAAAACCACTCCTAGTGGTGCTAACATTACAATCCAAGCTAAACCTGAGTTATAAAGTGAATTACCTAGTGAAGATAAAATTAATGGTTCAAATGACTGCACAGCAAATTTTGCTGTTAAAAGAGCAACAAATCCTGTTAAGACTAAAGCTGATGCCATGTAGTTATAGACTTTAAGCATGTACGATCGTAAGCCCTGATCTATAATTGCTTCAGAAGCTGATGAACGAACTGTTGATCTTTGTTTATTAATTTCCATAACTAATTATATAAGTTTTTTTAAGTACTTTTCAATAGGCAAAAATTGACCTAAAAAACTGTTATAAATATTAGTATTTATGAAATTTAGAAAATTAGGCACTACAGACTTGGACGTAAGTTTAATCTGTCTTGGAACCATGACTTGGGGAACACAAAACTCTGAGAAAGATGCTTTTGAACAAATGGATTACTCTTTAAGCAAAGGTATAAATTTTTTTGATACTGCTGAAATTTACTCAGTCCCTCCAAATTCAGAATCTTTCGGCAAAACTGAGATTATGATTGGAAATTGGTTCGAAAAAAGAAAGAATAGAGAAAAAATAATATTAGCCTCAAAAGTTGCAGGTCCTGGATGTGATTGGATTAGAGGTGGAGGAAATAATTTTACAGAAAAAAAAATTGGTGCAGCAATTGATGGTAGTCTAAAAAGGTTAAAAACAGATTATATCGATTTATATCAATTACACTGGCCGGAGAGATCAACAAATTTTTTTGGAAGAAGAGATTTTTCATTGGATAAAGATGAAGAAAATTGGAATAGCTTTGAAAGTATATTGGAAGCATTGGAAAAGTTTATAAAAATTGGAAAGATTAGGTACATTGGAATGTCTAATGAAACTCCATTTGGATTATCAAAGTATATCGAGCTTTCAAAAAGCAAAAAATTACCAAGAATGATGTCAGTTCAAAATCCTTATAATTTGGTGAACAGAACTTACGAAATAGGTATGTCTGAAATTTCTATAAGAGAAAAATGTGGCTTACTCGTCTACTACCCTTTGGCAGCAGGAGCTCTTTCAGGAAAATATAGGAATGGCCAAATGCCAAAAAATTCTCGCCAAGCTTTATTTAAAGGTTGGGAGAGACATTTAAATCCTTTAGCAATGAAAGCGTACGATGAGTATTTTAAACTAGCTAAAGATTATGATTTAACTATGGTGCAGCTAGCTCAATCATTTGTTAATTCAAGACCTTTTGTAACTAGTAATATAATTGGTGCAACAACTATGGAACAATTAAAAGAAAATATTGATAGTATTAATGTCGAACTCTCCAATGAAATTATTGATAAAATCAATCTAATTCATAATAATAATCCCAACCCATCACCTTAATTCAAACCATTGAAATAGATTAATTTTAGTATAAAAACGGAATATGTTTGCTAAAAAATTTTTTATTTTATTTATTCTGATTATATTTTCTTTTGATGTTTCTGCTATCACTCCAAGGTCTACTGGAAAGTACAAAAATTGGGAGAGTTTTGTAGTTGAAACTGATAAAGGCAAGATTTGTTTTGCCCAAACTATTCCCACAAAACGGGCTCCAGCCGCAGTTAAGAGAGATAAGTCAAAATTATTTGTAACTTTCAGACCATCTGAGGAAATAAAAGATGAGGTAAGCATAACTAGTGGTCATGATTACAAAACATCCAGTGTATCTGCGTCTTCTGGAAAAAGAAAATATTCGTTTTTTTCTCAGAAAAATTTTGCCTGGTTGCTAGATGATCAAGAGGAGCAAAAATTTATAAAATTAATGAAAAAAGCTACCAGCGTGATTGTGAAAGCTAGAACTGTTAAAGGAGCAGAAACAACTGACCACTATTCAATGATGGGATTTACTAAAGCTTATAATACAGCAAAAAAAGCTTGCAGTTAAATGAAAAAAATTGTTTTAGCCTATTCGGGCGGTTTAGATACATCTATTATTTTAAGATGGTTACAGGAAAATTACAAAGCTGAAGTTATCGCCTACACTTCTGATATAGGGCAAGTAATTGACAGAAAAAAAATCATCAATAACGCAAGAAAATTAGGAGTTAAAAAAATAATAATAGAAAATCTTAAAAATATTTTTGTGAAAGACTATGTTTTTCCGATGATAAGAGCTCACGCTGTTTATGAAGGTGTTTATTTGCTAGGTACATCTATTGCCAGACCTTTAATAGCAAAAAGACAAATTGCGATCGCAAAAAAATTCAAAGCTTTTGCAGTTTCTCATGGAGCAACTGGAAAAGGTAACGATCAAATAAGATTTGAACTTGGGTACGCATATTTTGGAGGAAAAAAGATTAAAGTAATTGCTCCGTGGAGAGAGTGGAAATTACAATCTAGAGCGGATTTAATTAAATATGCTAAAGAAAATAAGATTCCTATTCCTAAAGATAAAAAGGGTGCTCCTCCATTCTCTGTTGATGATAATATTTTTCACACATCTACAGAAGGAAAAGTATTAGAAGATCCAAAGAATTCAGCACCAGAGTTTATTTTTCAAAGAACCACTTCTCCTGAAAGATCCCCAAATAAAAAAACAAAAGTCAAAATTACATTTAAAAACAGCGATCCTATTGCAGTCAATGGAAAAAAATTAACGCCAGAGAAAATTTTAGAAAAGTTGAATTCTTTAGCTGGCAAAAATGGAATAGGAAGGGTCGATTTAGTGGAAAACAGATTTATTGGAATTAAATCAAGAGGTGTTTATGAGACTCCAGGCGGAACGCTGCTTTATGTGGCTCATAGGGCCATTGAGTCTGTAACACTTGATAAGAAAACTGCTCACGAAAAAGAGAGAATTATGCCAAAGTATGCTGAACTTGTTTACAATGGCTATTGGTATTCGAAAAAGAGACTTAAGCTTCAAAGAATAATTGATAGAAAAAGAGAAAAGGTATCTGGAGAAATTCTTCTATCTTTATATAAAGGAAATGTAACCATTCTCTCTAGAAAGACTAAAAACAAAGCTTATTCAATGAAGAAGGTTTCTTTTGAGGAAAACAAAACCTTTAATAAGAGTAAAGTTGAGAAATTTATAAAATTCCACTCTAAACAGTTAAATAAAGCGTAAATTTTTGATAGATTATAACTAGATGAACAATTCGATTCGAAATATTCAGCTAGTTGCTGTGGTTGTGGTACTAATCTCTACCATAATTGCATTCTTTCTGGAGATGAAAGAAATGTATGATAACAGGGATATTACCCTTGCAGATCTTCTTCTAATGTTCATTTACATTGAGGTAATTGGCTTAGTAAGATCTTACTGGGAAACACGAGCTGTAAGAATTACTTACCCGCTAGTCATCGCAATTACTGCTTTAGCTCGTTTCATAATTTTACAAGATAAAGAAAGCGATCCAACAAATTTAATTTATATTTCTCTAGCAATTTTAATTGTAGCTTTAGCAACAGTCATAATTAGATTTAGAAATAGCCGATACTTAAAAATTGATAAGTCTAAAGCTGGCGAGCTTTAAAGCATTTCAAGGTATTTTTCAATAGACAGGCTATTGTCATTGGTCCAACACCACCAGGCACAGGAGTAATAGCTTTGACTTTATCTTTTAATTCTTCAAAATTAACATCGCCGATGATCTTTTCGCCTACTTTATTGATGCCAACATCTATTATTATTACATTATCCTTAACCCAATTTTTTTTTACTAAATTTGGAACACCAACAGCTACGACTAATATGTCTGCCTTAAGACACTCATTTTGTAGGTTTTTTGTTTTTGAATGAACAATTGTAACTGTGCAATTTTCTTTTAACAAAAGTTGGGCCATAGGTTTACCATTAAGATTTGATCTGCCAATTATTACAGCATGCTTTCCTGATAAATTTTTCTCAATTTTTTTTATTAGAAGTAAACATCCTAATGGTGTGCAAGGAACTATTGATTTATATCCTGAGGAAAGATTGCCCACATTTATAGGATTAAATCCATCTACATCTTTAGTTGGATGAATCGCTTTAATAATTTTTTCCTTACTAATTTGTTTAGGCAATGGAAGTTGAACTAAAATTCCTGAGATATCATCATTTTTATTCAATTCATCAATCTTACTTAAAATTTTACTTTCACTTACATCCTTAGGATATCTTATTATTTCAGAATTAATTCCAACTTCTTTAGCGCTTTTTTCTTTATTCTTAACGTAAATTTTGCTTGGCGCAAAATCTCCAACTAAAATGACTGTAAGAGACGGTATTTTACTGATTTTAGATCTCAATTCTAAAATTTCTTTTTTTACTTCTCCTCTAATAATTTCTGCCTCTTTTTTTCCATCAATAATCATCTTAAGAATAATCCTGGTGCAAATATTTCAAAAACTAAATTTCTAAAAAACATTAAACCTAAAATTAATATTACTGGTGATATATCTATCGGTCCTAAGTTTGGTAAGAATCTTCTAATAAAATTAAGAGGTGGAGCAGTCAGCTTATAAGATATATCTAAAACACTATAAACAAATCTGTTTGCAGTATTTAAAACATTAAAAGCAACTAACCAGCTGAATATTACATGAATTATTAAAACCCATATATAAAGATTAACGATATTATCAAATAATATTAATATAGATTTCATCAATTTTTCTCCACATAGATCGATGTACTTGGAAAAGCAAAAGATGCTTTATGCTTTTCAACAATATTTTTAATCTCAAAAGCCAGAATATCTTTTACTTTCATCCATTCTAAGTAGTGTTTAGTTTTTGTAAAACATATCAATTTAATATCTATCGAGCTCGCGGCAAACTGATCGATTTTAACTGAAAGTATCGTGTTGTTAGAGGTTGTGAAGTGTTCGCTATTTTTAATGTAATTTTCAATTTCTTTTTTAATATCAGTTAGTTGCTTACTTGTAGTTCTGTATTCGAGACCAATAATCCAATTTATTCTTCTATTAGTAATTTGAGAATTATTAATTACTGCTTTTTCAGCGAATTGAAAATTAGGAATTGTAGCTAAAGATTTATCAAATCTCCTGACTACGGTTGATCTAAAACCTATTGACTCTACAGTCCCCTCAATTACGTCTTCAACATAAATCCAATCACCAACCTGGAACCTTCTTTCTACCAAAACTAAAATTCCTGAGATTAGATTCTTAAATAAATCTTGCGCTCCTAATGCAACTGCAACGCCAAACAGTCCTAATCCAGCAATTATTGGGCCGATTTTAATACCCCATAATTCTAAAACCGCAGCCACACCTAAAATAAATATTAAAACTTTTATTGCTTTGATGATCCAGTTTACAAGATCTCGAGAAATCAAATCTCCTACAGATTTTACAACTACTGATAGTGGGCCTATAATTTGATGAAAAGTCCAAAAAATTAAGACTGTTATTAATGAACGATTAATAGTTTCAAGAAATTCTGCAGCTTGAGACTCGATTGTTAAGTAACTAGTAGATACAAAAAAACCTAAAACAATAGGAAAAAACTTTGCAGGACCTTCCATAGAAAAAACAAGAGAATTATCAAAATTATTAGTGGTCTTAGATACGTATCTTTCTAAACGTTTGATAACAAATTTTGAAAAAATTCCTCTTAAGAACAAAAAGAGTAAAAAAATTAGTATGGCTATAATAATTTCAGAAATATTTACTCCTGAAATTCCTTTGTTCCACACGTCAAAAAATAAATCTTTAAAATTTTCAAGTACTCTCATTTAATTACAATTCAATTTTTTTTAGCTCTTCTCCAGCATTGAAAATTTCTAATTTTTTCCAGCCAGAAAATTTAAATATATTTAAAACTTTTTCACTTATACACATAACTCTTGAGTCTGTCATCTGCCCATTGAGTGAGTATTTTTTTACTAATTCAACAAAGCTTTCAGCGCTTCTTGATGAGTAAACAAATATAATGTCGGGAGGGTGAGCATTTATAATTTTATTAGTTTCCTTATTAAGCTCTTTTATTTTTTCAGAATTATAATTAACAATCTTATCTATTTGAAAACCCTCTCTCTTTAACTCTAGATCTAATTCTGAAGTGATATTATCTCCACAAATATAAGCTAAAACTTTTTTTTTATCTAAATTTCCTGAGTTGATAATTAAGTTTTTAAGAGCGTTAACTGTCCCGCCAGCAGAAAAAGTATTAATATATCCTTTTTGCCTTACGATTTTTTCGGTAATTGATCCAACGCAAAAACAAACCTTATTTTTATCTATTTTAGATAATCTTAAGTTTCTAATTGCATTCGCGCTCGTAAAAATGAACGCATCATACTTTTCAGGATTAATTGGTCTTAAAATCTTAGGAGAAATTTTCAAAGTAGGGAAGTGAATTATTTTATGTCCAAGAGAAAATAACTTGCCCATTAAATCCTCCGAGTCAATTAAAGGTCTAGTAATTAAAATATTCATTTTTTTTTAAATTTTGATCCAGCTAATAAAAGTAATTTTTCTCCAACACTTTTTCCTATATGAAAAGCGTCAATGTCTTTTCCATTAATTTCTTGCTCAAAGCTTTCTTCTCCGTCATCTGAAAATAGTTGAGCTCTGAGCTTTAAAATATTATTTTTTATTTCTGCCAATCCTCCAACTGCAGTATAACAATCACCTCCGATAGTTTGAAGCATTGTCCTCTCAGCTATGGCACATAAATTCGTCTTTCTATCATTAATTTTTTCCAAAAATTTTTTAACTTCATCATCTTTCCTACATTGAACAGCAATAATGCCCTGACCTACAGCTGGTAAAACATTTTCACTCTTGAAAAAAAAGCTAATCTTGTCATTTAAATTTAACGAATTAATTCCTGCTGCTGCAAGAATTATTCCGTCTAGTTTGGTTTCATCAATTTTATTAATTCTTGTATCTATATTGCCACGAATATTAATTATTTTAATTTTTTTGTTAATTCTTTTTAGTTGCAATTCTCTTCTTCTTGAGCTTGAGCCAATTCTAACTCCATCTTTTAAGTCAGAAATATTTTTTATTTTTTTGCTTATTATTACATCACGAAAATCATTTCTCTTTATATATGCACCAATTGAGAGTTTTTCATTTTCATACGACTCCATGTCCTTTAATGAATGAACTGCCAAATCTATATCTTTAGCTATTAAACTTTCTTCAACTTCTTTACAAAATAAATTTTTCCCCCCTATTTCTGATATTTTCTTATTTAAATTTAAATCCCCTGAAGTTTTAATTTCTTTAAAATTAATGTTTTCCTCCGTTAAACCTTTATTATTTTTGATAAGAAGTTCTTTTACTTTAGCTACATAAGCTATTGAAAGTTTACTTCCTCGAGCCCCAATAGTAATTTTTATCATTAATTGATTATATATTTGATAGAACTATTTTATACTATTTTAATTTTAAAAAAGAGATGACAAAAAAGATTACATTTTTAGGAATTGAAACGAGCTGCGATGAAACTGCAGCGGCTGTTGTGAGAGAAAATGATAAAGGTACTGCTGAAATTTTATCAAATATAGTCTCCAGTCAAATATCCGAACATGAAAAGTTTGGAGGTGTAGTGCCTGAGTTGGCAGCTAGAGCTCATTTAGAAAATATTGAATACATTATAAATAATGCTTTAGAAAAAAGTCAAATTTCTTTAGATCAAATTGATGGAATAGCGGCAACTGCTGGTCCGGGTTTAATTGTGTGTTTAACAGTTGGTCTTAATATTGGGAAATCAATAGCTGCATTTTCAAATAAACCTTTTATAGGAGTTAATCACTTAGAAGGGCACGCTTTGAGTCCTGGTTTGGAAACAAAAATTAAATTTCCTTATTTACTTTTATTAATTTCTGGAGGTCATACTCAGTTTTTAATTGTAGAAGATGTAAATCAATACGTACAACTAGGAACAACAATTGATGATGCGCTTGGGGAAGCTTTTGACAAAACTGCTAAAATGCTTGGACTAGGTTACCCTGGTGGACCAAATGTCGAAAAATTTTCTAATCTTGGAGATAAAGATTTTTTTAAACTTCCAGAACCAATTATAAACAAAGCAGGCTGTAATCTATCTTTCGCGGGTCTTAAAACTGCAGTTTTGAGAGAAACCAAAAAAATAAACAATAATGAAAAATCTAAATATGATTTAGCAGCGTCTTTTCAAAATACAATTAATAAAATTCTTTATAAAAAAACTAAGATAGCGATAGAAATGTTTAAAAATAAAACTCAATCGAAAGATATTAATTTAGTTGTTGCCGGAGGAGTAGCTGCAAACCAATCAATAAGAAAAAATTTGAAAAATTTATCCAAAGAAATGAATTTTAAAATTATTTATCCAAACATAAAGTTTTGTGGAGATAATGCAGCAATGATTGCTTGGGCAGGTATCAAAAGATATAAAAAAAAATTATTTGACAACATAGACATAACTGCAAAATCTAGGTGGCCCTTGGATGAAAAAGCTCCTTTTATGAAAGGGCCGGGTTTAAAATTATAATGCAGTATTGGTTATTAAAATCTGAACCAAACGTATGGTCTATAGATCAGCAAAAAAAAGCTGGATCTAAAGGTGTGGCTTGGGATGGAGTAAGAAATTATCAAGCTGCAAATAACCTAAAAAAAATGAAAGTTAATGACTTATGTTTTTTTTACCATTCAAACATAGGAAAAGAAATTGTAGGTATAGTAAAAATAACAAAGTCTGCTTTTGTTGACAAAACTGACAAAAAAAAGAGATTTGTAGCCGTTCAAGTTAGGTTTGTAAAAAAATTAAAAACACCTGTTTCGTTAGAAAAAATTAAAAAAAATAGTAAAATTTCTCACTTAGCGCTTATTAAACAAAGCAGATTATCAGTAATGCCTATAGATTATAAAAGCTGGAAAATTATTTACAACATGGGTAAAGTATAAGAAATTTGAGGTATTTGTGGTCAAAAAAAAAAGAAGAAGAAGAAAATCTAAAAAGACAAGAAAATCTAGAAAAATAAAAAAATCTAGAAAAATAAAAAAGTCTAGAAAAATAAAAAAGTCTAGAAAAAAAGTTCGAAGATCTAAAAGTAAAAGAAGGTCAAAAAAGAAAAGTAAAAAAGTTAGAAAAATAAATTTAAAGGCACCAAGTTTTTCAAAAGACAGCGACGGTAACTCTGTTATCAAAGTTTCAGATAGCTGGGCCAATCATGCATATGTCAATGAGTCAAAATATAAAAAGAAATATAAACTATCCATTAAAGAGAATGAGAAATTTTGGGCTAAAGAGGGAAAGAGAATTACATGGATAAAAAAATATACTAAAATTAAAGATGTTAAATACAGCAAAGAGGAAGTGAAAATAAAGTGGTTTTATGATGGAACACTAAATGCATCTGCTAACTGTATTGATAGACATTTAAAAAAAAATCCAAGCAAAACAGCTATTATCTGGGTAGGAGATGATCCCTCTGACTCTAAAAAAATATCTTACAAAGAGTTACATCAGAATGTTTGTAAAGCTGCAAATGGATTAAAAAGTCTTGGGATACAAAAAGGTGATAGAGTAACAATATATCTTACGATGATACCTGAGCTTGCGTATATTATGTTAGCTTGTGCAAGAATAGGTGCTGTGCACTCAATAATTTTTGGTGGTTTTTCTCCAGATTCAATAGCTACGAGAATAACTGATTGTGAGTCAGAATACTTAATAACTGCTGATGAGGGAGTAAGAGGCGGAAAAATAATTCCATTAAAAAAAATTGCAGATGAAGCATTAGATCAATGTCCAGACGTAAAAAAATGCGTTGTTGTTGAGAGAACTGGAAACCAAGTAGATTGGAACAATGAAAGAGATGTTTCATATAAGGAGCTGATTTCATCTGTGCCCTCTAAATGTGACCCTGAAGAAATGAATGCAGAGGATCCATTATTTATTCTTTATACCTCTGGATCAACAGGTAAACCAAAGGGAGTACTTCATACAACAGGTGGTTACATGGTCTACGCTTCTATGACTCATCAATATATTTTCGATTATAAAGCTAATGATGTTTATTGGTGTACTGCGGATATAGGCTGGGTAACAGGCCACAGTTATATTATTTATGGTCCATTATCAAATGGTGCTACAACAATTATGTTTGAAGGTGTGCCTAACTACCCTGATAGTTCTCGTTGGTGGCAAATTGTTGATAAACATAAAGTAAATATTTTTTATACAGCACCAACCGCAATAAGGGCTCTTATGAGAGAGGGTGACAAACCTGTCAAAAAAACTAGCAGAAAATCTCTAAAACTATTAGGGACAGTAGGAGAGCCGATAAATCCAGAAGCATGGATGTGGTATTACAAAGTTGTAGGGGACTCTAGATGCCCAATCGTTGATACTTGGTGGCAAACAGAAACTGGAGGGATTTTAATCGCTCCTCAACCTGGAGCAATTGACTTAAAGCCTGGATCAGCAACTAAACCATTTTATGGGATCAAGCCAGTCTTAGTTGATAAAGATGGAAAATTAATCAAAGGAGAAGGAAAAGGTAGATTGTGTATGGCTGCTTCTTGGCCAGGTCAAATGAGAACTGTATATGGTGATCACCAAAGGTTTATAGACACTTATTTCTCACAATATGACGGAAAATATTTTACTGGTGATGGATGTAGGAGAGACAAAGATGGATACTATTGGATTACTGGAAGAGTGGATGATGTAATTATAGTTTCAGGCCATAATTTAGGAACAGCTGAAATAGAAAGCGCTTTTGTTGCTCATCCAAAGGTTGCTGAAGCAGCTGTAGTTGGTTTTCCTCATAGCATCAAAGGCAATGGTTTATATTGTTATGTTACACTCAACGCAGGTGAAAACCCCACTGGAGATTTAGAGAGAGATCTTAAACTTTGGGTACGAAAACAAATTGGACCGATTGCAACTCCAGATGTAATTCAATTTGCCCCAGGCTTGCCTAAAACAAGATCTGGAAAAATTATGAGAAGAATTTTAAGAAAAATTGCTGCAAATGAGCCAGATAATTTAGGTGATACGACAACACTAGCAGATCCAAGTGTTGTAACATCACTTGTTGAGAATAGACAAAATAAAGGCTAATTAAAT
>MDTA01043301.1_pt1 | contig 13039 bp, 28 predicted proteins | sample 811151 | NCBI WGS metagenome assembly MDTA01 (sample SAMN05326648, study PRJNA326480) | marine metagenome | isolation source: seawater | place: Indian Ocean: South | collected 2010 | reverse complement strand
TTGCTTTAAAAGTAAAGCTCCAACTTTTTTCATTGCATCAAATCCCGCCCCATCAGCATCAGGCCAAAGAACAATCTTGCGACCTTTTAAAGGTGTCCAATCTGTTTTATTAATTGCTTTACAACCAGAGGCCCATGTCGTTGCAATCGAACTAGGAAACAAACGGGCAGCAGCATCGCAAGTTTTTTCACCTTCAACAACTAAGACAGTGGCATCAGGATTGTTTTTTATTTTGTCAAGATTAAATAAAGGTCTGGGAGCCGGAGGAGCTTTAAATTTCCAAGTATCACCATCAAAAGAGATAGGTCTAATTTTTTTTCCGGGAAATCTAGCAACAATAAAAGTTGAACTATATTCCCAATATTTTTCAGCACCCTTAACAGGTGGATTCGTGGGAGGTTTAATCACGCCTAAATAGTTTTCAATGTTTTTTACAGCAGTTTTAAAATCCCAATTTTGAAGTCGCATTAACAACTCAAGTCCTTTAGCACCTCCACCAGAATGGGAACGGCCCCCGCATTGATTACAAAACCAAGTTCCATCCCCATCTTTATCATCAAACCTATAACGATCTTCCCCTCCGCAAAGAGGACAAGGTTGATGCTTGTCCGTTAGTTGTTCTGAACTTAAACCACCTAAACCCGATAAAATATCTTGCCAGCGATTTCTTGCGGAATCATATATATCTTGCATTTAAGTCCCTAGCAATTGTTTTTCTAGCCCATGAAACAAGCAAGCGAGTTTCTATTACAACCTGCTCAACATGCTTGTAAGTCCAACCATATATTTGAACTTGAGCAGTAGCCCATGTCTCAACATTGTCAGCCCATTTAATAATTTCAAAGTTGTTTCTTGGTTCAAATTTATGACAATGTTTATAGAGTTCTATTAGTCTATTCATTGCCGCATCAGGGTTTCTTAAAGCCATCAGAAAGCTTGTTTTTTTGCGGTGAATTTACAGTAACGCATATATTACGTCAATACAAGGTGTAATCCTAATATTCAAGTATTTTTTTCGCTTCTTCTACATTCTTTGCAACGCCAGCAAACCCACCTGCCTTTTTTACAACATCAATAAAATTTTTTTGATATTTAGTTGCATGTCCTTTGTCCTTTACTTCTATCGCCGTAAATACTGCTAATTCAGCCCCTACCATTTCAGGAGTGATAGTTATTGTTTTAAAGCCGATTAAATCGCTTGAGCCCTTACAAAGTCCAAAAGTAACCAAACGTCCATTCTGATCCATAAGAGCCCCTGTGTTGTTTCTAAACAGCCTTACATTATCTTTTCCTAGTGCCAGCCTTATTTGATTTTGAACTAATGCTTCATTGCTTTGGGCCATAAAAAGAACAATCGTTCTTTCAAGCTTATCTAAAATAGCCTCGGACGTTTTTTTGTTTACGTTGGTTCCAAACGTGATAAGCCCATCCGACTTTATAACCACGCTGTTTCGCTAATTCTTTTAGCTCTTCAAAAGTTTTTGCTTCACTCATTTCCATCTTTAAGCTTGGTCTTAATCTAAAAAATGGAATATCAACTAATCGTTCTTTCCTGTTGAAATCAAATAAGTTTTCATTGCCTAAAGTTCTATTCCCCCACTTTCTTCTAATGGTGTATATATCATCTTTATTTTTAAAGTCTTCGTCATACCTTAGAACTTGCTTGTTTTCTATTAACCAATCTTTTTCCCATTCACCTTCATCGTTTAAATATTCAACGGCATCATTTGACCTAAATACCCTTTCGACTAAATCTCCCTTGATTCGTTTGTATTCTTTTTTCTCAATTATAAAAGGCTCGCCACAAGTTGAACAAACTTTGGCATTAATAGCATTAACGGCATAACAACTTTGACAAACCTTAAGAGGTGCTGTTTTAACTGTTCTTTTTTTCTTACCCTCTAAACTCCATTTTCTTTCATCAGTAGGGAGCCCATGTAAAAGGCTATTCCCAACATGATCCATGATGATTGCATGGTCTTTTCCATCAGCGACCCTTAAGCACCGCCCCACCTGTTGAAGATATAAAGAAAGGGACTTAGTCGGCCTTAATAAAATTGCACCCGTTACGGAGGGAACGTCCGTTCCTTCGCTAATTATTTGACAAGAAGTTAAAACCTGAATTTCACCTGTTCCAAGCTTTTTAATTGTTTCCTTTCTTTTCTTTTTATCCAGTTTGCCAGCAAGACATTCTGCTCTTACCCCGTTTTCCCTAAATGCTTGAGCAACTGCTTGAGCATGAGCAATAGTACAACAGAAAGCAATAGCAGAGTGAGGAGCAATGTGTCTTCCGTAATGAGTAACAGCATCACCCATAAAATCTCCGTGCATCATCTCTTTTTCTGCATCTTCCATTGCCCAGTCGCCAGCCCTTGACTTCATCTGTTTTGTATTAACTTTTCTGGGTGGTGCAAATATTCTTGCTGGAGATAAAAACTTTTTAAGAGTAAGCCAAGAACAATCAGGGCCGATTACCATTGTTTGAAAATGAGACCCAAGAGGTCTTCCATCAAGTCTTAATGGTGTAGCTGTAACTCCTAATACTTTTGCTTTAGAAAAATGTTTTGTAGTTTTGTCCCAACTACCAGCAACAGCATGATGAGCTTCATCTACGATTATTAATTGAAAGAAATCTGCTGGAACTTTATTTAACCTTCTAACCAAAGTTTGAACACTGGCCACCTGAACTGACTTGGTTAAATTCATGGATTTCCCAGAAGAAATAATTCCATGATCAACTCCAAGTTTTTTCAATTCATCTGAAGACTGGTCTACAAGTTCAGTTCGGTGAACAAGGATACAAACTCTATTTCCTTTCTTTGCAGCCTGTTCAGTTATATAAGAAAAAACAACTGTCTTTCCTCCACCTGTAGGAAGTACATATAAAATCTTGTCCATTCCAGCCATTAATTGACCACGAATGTCGGTGACGTTTGTTTCTTGATAATTGCGTAATTTTAATTTCATTTCTTAAGCCTCGAATGATCCGTTTACTTTGCAGCCATGAGCATGTTCCAAATCCATTTGAAAATCTCCAGCAACACTTTTTCTAATGGTCATTGCCACAACAGCAAAACCGCCACCCATTTCATAAAGAGCTGTTTCACCTTTTTTTGTTAATGCTGTGAATGTAACGGTTGTTCCGTTAAATCCTTCGGTTGTTGTTTTAATGTCCATCGAACTCCTATTCGGTTATGTACTTAGTGTATGAGCTAAACAGTGTAATCATAATAGGTGCGTTACATAAAGTTATAAAAAAAGAGAAGGGGTTCAATCCTTCTCGTAATCCTCCAAGAGGTCAGCTAGGTTTTCAACGATGTTGTAGATCCTAACTTCCTCAAGATCTCCGTTTTTTACAATTGCTTCGGCTAATTGCTTGGCGGCGGCAATAGTTGAATCGTGCATAAATTAAATTGCGGCGATGTGTAAATTATACACACCTCTAGCAGATATGCCCATCCTTTCTTAAATAGGTTTCTTTAAACCATCCACGATTCTCTTTGAACCAGTTAAGAGCCTTGTCTTGTTGCCAGTCAAACCACTCTTGATCCAATATTGCTTCAAGAGCTTCTTTCTCAGTTTTACAACTTTCATAAATAGCGTTCATAGCTTTTCTCCGTTTTCTAAAAGGTGTTGGGCTATTGGGTAAGAAAGAACAGACGAGTCACTCCATTCCACGATGTAAAGCAACATCGTTCTTCCTAATCTGTTTTGACTTGTTTTTAATTCTTTTACTACACCCCTTCTGGGTGGATAAATTTCATCGCTTTGTAAATAACTTCTTAATGAAGGGGCTTTCTTTTTGATTACCTTTTGCCCTACTTGAAATTTATGTCCAGTCATTAGTCCACCTCCATCAAAATAGTTAAAGCAAGAGAATTGTAAAAACCATCCCAAGACGTGAAACCTAACTCTTCTATCTCAATGTCATAAATAGGTAAGGCAGAAAGGCCCATTCCTTGTAGCCAACTTTTTATCGCATAAAAGACACTGTATTTTTTGACTTCATAGGGTTTCTCATTTAATACCCGTTCCAAAATGTATCGAAAACATTGAATTTCATTCCAGTCAGATTTATATAACTCTTCGGCTTGTACCGCCTCAAGAATTATTTGTTTAGCAGAAAATGTCACAAGCATTAGGCCACCTCTGTTGAGATGACCTGTCTGATTGCTTTTTTAATTGTTGCTCTTTTGTAAGAGTCAAGTGCTTGAAGTAAGCAGTCTTCGCCGTGAAAAACTTTCTGGAAAGGTAGGTTCCTTGCTCCTTTAGTTTTAGTTGAAATTGTGCAGTAAGGAAATTTTCCTCTTCCTACGCATACATTCAAACATTGCTTTGCTGAAATCTGAATTGTGTATCCAGTAATTGTTTCAGAAGGCTTTGTGATTTCCATTTGAAGTTTGGGGTTGTGGCTCGGTCGCCCTTGCCTGTATGTATTTAATATAACGCTTATACTATCTTTGTAATTTGTTTGTTACAAAGATTTAATAATTCTGGGTCTCCGATACTTCTAAAGCACAGCAATTCCAACCCCTTGGAAATGCAGAAGCGTGTCGTCGTTACCTAGACACCGACCCAGAATTTTTTCTTTTACTTAGTATATAACAAAGACTAGGAATTGTGCCAAACAAGTGTCATTTCATATTCTTTTAGCCATTGATTAATCCATTCAACGATCTGCTTGTTTGTTAAATTTTTTTTGAACTTATGTCTAGTCGTTCCTCTTTCTTGATCCAATACCACGATTTCCCACTTATTAGGAAAAGTTAGGTTAATCCATAAACTTTCTTTTGCTGCATATAAAGCACGATTAGCCTCTTGAACTGTTTGCCAAACAGTAGGATTTCTTGTTGGTAATTTCATTGGGATTAGAATCGCTTCTTTTATATAACTTTACCTAATGCTGAAAAGCTAACAAGTTACCCCTTTTTATTTGATCTATGCTTACGGGTTCTTGCCGCTGAATTTGCTTTTCCTTCTTCTGTTTTATACCAGCAACGAGAACACAACCCTCCATGATTTTGTGTCCTAACTTGTTTGCCACACTGGGGACAACTCTTTAACGGCTCTGCTTTTCCCGCCTTTCTTTGTCTATGTAGTTTTACGGCATTTAAGTTGCTCATGCCTAGATTCTAACTAATAAAGTAAAATCACCAAATGATTGGCAAAATTTTAAACAGAATTGGTTCTTTATTTGTTTATAGGAGTGAGTCTAAAAAAGAACAATATTATCGCCGCTTAAATTATTTGTCATGCAGACAGTTATGGCCCCTTGCCGGAACAAAAACCCATTATAAAAAAGCCACCTTAATTAAGATGGCTCTTGAGAATAAATTTCCGCAGTCCTAACGACTTGAAGCTGCTTTTTTGGTTTAACGGTTTTAAATACCGTCTTACCAACAACAGCAGCGACAGCAGTTGTAAGAGTAGAGATTAATGCAATATTCATTTTTCTATTTTAACGGGTTTCCCTTTTGGTACTGCTAAACCTTTTAAAACTACATATCTTTGACCAAGCATTCCTCTTTCGTTTTTATATAAAAAATTTCTAAACACTGCAAGTGTTACTCCAGTTTTTTCAGCCCATTCCGTTTGATTATTAATAAAGACATTATGCTTTTCATTTTGCTCTGTATCTAGCAAAATCCATCGAGGAGTATAAGACTCCTCAACTTCTGGGTTTGTTGGTGGGACATCTTCTGTAAACGATTTTATCCACCAAACAACAATGCCCGACGATCCATAGCTTGTATAAGAAATTAAGCCGTTTTCGCTTAACCTTACAAGACTCATATTTAGATTGGACCTTTCAATTTTAAAAAGGTCAGCAACCTCTCCGATTGAATACCAGCCACATCCAATCGCCTTAAAGCATAAGAAATTAAGAGTATCAATGTTGCTGTTTGTTGTCCGAACTGCTGCTATTAATTCGGTTTCTTTATTGGGTTTCATAATGACCTCTTAAAATGGAATTTCATCTGTTTCAGGTTTTAACGGGGAACTTTCCCAAGTCATAGGAACCTCTACATTTTGGAGTGTCTCCGTTTCTGAAGATGACTGGACTTCTACCGTTTGTTGCCTTGCTGGTGCTTGTTGTTGAGTGGCTGTTTGTGGCTCAAAGAATCGTTCAACTCGGCCATACTTAAGAACAACTTTTAATCCAGCACTTCCGTCCTTTTTTTGAAACTGCTCTATATCTACGGTTCCAGTAACATAAACGCTTTCTCCTTTTTTATAATTATCAACGGCATAAAGAGCTTGCTCGTTCCACAAGTCAACTTGAACCCATAAGGTGTCTTGACTTTTTGGCCTCCTTACAGCAATTGGAATTTCTAGTTTGCTTTTGCCACTGTCAAAAGTTCTAAGCTGTTTGATGGCTCCAATACGTCCAGTGAGGTGTCCAGTAAATGACATGATTAAAAAAAATTAGTAATTGAATAATTAAGCAAAAGGATCAAAGTCCTCTTGAGTTTCTGGAGGTTCTTCTTCGCTGACTATTTTTAAATTAGCCTCCAGAGTCTCTTGGTTCTTCTTGTCTAACTTGATAGCCTGTTCTACTTTTTTAGCCCCTTCCATTAATTCAGAATTTAAGCTTGCGACAGTAGAACCCGTCTCCACTTCATTAACTCGCTTCATTGGTTGAATGTCCACCATTTCATCCGAGGAAGGGAAACCCATTAACACCTCTGGACAATGAGAACGAATTAGCCAAACCGCCGACCTATAGCGAAGCATTTGCTCTGGCATGGTTCTATATTTTGGATTTTTTGTCCAACCTTCTGCTTTGGCAATTTCCATTGAAACAGTGTTGCCCACAATCTCGCCAGTGGCTTTGATTGTTGCTTTTGCTGTTACTGCTAATGAATCGCCTTTTCCTTTCACAGTCCAAGTAATAGGGCCATTAAAAGGTCCACGCTCGTTAGCAAGACCAATAGCAAAGGAAGCCGAAAATCCCGGACGACCATGAATGATCTGAATATTTTGTAAGGCGAGCAAAGGGTTTACCCCTAGCTGTTGAGCCATCATTAAAGCAACCATGCAATCTTCTGGCTTGCTTTGAAAAGGCTCTGGAACCATTTTGCTTTTTGAAAAAGCAGTTGCCACCCGCCATGTATGCTCGAAAGCATTTGTATTAGTTAGAAAGCTATTGTCGCCTTCTGTTGTTGTAATTGAATTGGAATCAGTCATTGCACCATTTTGGAAGATCAATTGTTTCTATGGCCTCGCTATATCCGGGCCAATGTTTTTTCTTTCTACATTCAGAAAGGTTTAAAAGGTCAATATCTGCCACCCTTGTTCCAGCAGCAATGACAGCAGCCGAGGCTTGATAAACAGCAACAAGATATGGAGGTTTCTTTTCTACGGCAATAAAGACAAATTCTTCTGCCCCTTCAAGTCCTCTTAAATACCAAGCTGCTTGAACGTGGTAGCGAAATTTAGCAAGAGAATTTTGAAACCCTCTTGGACTAGCGTCTTCCGTAGTTTTCACATCCACAATCAATTTCTTGTTTTTGGTGTGAAAGTCTGGACGACACTTACAACGCTCGCCAGTTTCTTCGTCTGTCCATGTATAAGACTGCTCAACAACCCCTTCTTGATTAAGAATTAAATTGGCGGCCCTATGGTTATGAACACTCTCAACCATTTCTGAAAGAGTATTAAAGTCATCAGAGGAAATAATGGTTTTATTTTTTCCCTGTTTTTCAAACTCATCCCAGTAAGCAATCGCTTCTAATGTCGCTGCCGAAGGTTTCTTGGCATTACGTTGAATTAATGTTGGCTTCTTTGGGGCAGAAGGTTCAACAGTTAAAAACTCACTAGGGAACCCATTAGGCTCAAGCAGTAAGGAATGAAAAGCAGATCCAATAATCATTGCTTTCGTTTGTTCCTGTGGGAGCCTGTCTGGACTTAAACGCTTAAGAAAATAATGTCTTGGACTTTTATAAAAAGTATCCAAGTCACTTTTAGAAACGTAGTCGTCCAGAGCGTGATACTGCTCGTTAGACATCGGGGCTAGTGTTTCCCGTTCAATAGGCATACAAAGTAAATTCCTCGTTCTGTACTTTTACACAATAACAACGAGTTTAAAAAATAAACAGGTTTACAACAATATGTAACACACTTATTACAAACCCTATGTTTTAAATGTATATTAAATACATCAACCGATAACCCTTTTAAATGAACTTCATTACAGGCAAAACCTACTCAGTTTCTTCAGTTTGTGACCATAACTGTGTCTGGGAGTACAAGGTAGAAAAAAGAACAGAAAAGTCTGTTTGGCTTACACCTTTAAATGGACACCAAAAAGCAGACGGCACTATCCGTAGAACGATTAAAAAATACAACGGAGAGGAAATGGTTTATCCGATGGGTCATTATTCAATGTGTCCTGTTCTTTCAGCAGGTTAAACACAATGAAAAACGAACAAGCAAAACACGACGCATGGCTTAGGGGTGAATATGAATACACCCCCGAAGAAGTAAAAGAAATGCAAAAAAACAACAACCCATCTTCCAGACCAGAAGGAACAATTTTTCATCTAGAGGATGGCTATGAATTGCTCGGCCCTAATGCTGAAGTTTTTGAACGGGTTGTAATGACAGGATTAAAAGAGGCCGACTTAAACCCTTATGAGTTTTATCCGTTTGTTGCTCTTCACCCTGAACATCCTGAGCGTGGATATGGTTTTGGCCTTTGTCAACTAAAACCACCCAAAAACGAAAAATATAAAAAAAGATGGTGCAAGGCTTTAGAGACTGTTGTTGTTATGTATGAGCATGGAATCGAATGGAACCTTGTTGATTCAGAACAAGTGCTCGTCTGTGACGAAGAAAAAGAACAATATGCTTACATGCTTGGCGTTCTAATTTTGACCCATATCATGACCAAAAATCCTATTTATCCACCCACCTGTCCCCACTGCGAAGACACGAACATCCGTTGCTCCTAATATAACAAAGTGTAACGCTTAGATTACAATAGGTCTGTTTATAATATATACTAAGTACATCGGGCGGAACCGATTGGGAGAGACAACCCAAAACGGCCGCCAAGGATCCTGAATCACATCAGGTAATTCCTACGGATTTATTTAATCCGTGTGTTCTCCCGCTAAAAACGGGCTGGGGCGTGGGCTGCAATCCATTGCTATTTAAACCAGACACGCGAAGGGGTTCTGAAAGATTCAACATCCTTTAACCGATCCTCGGAATACCCGTTCCGTTGTAGCGAGAGGACATTGGTTCCTCTGGGTCTGGGCGGCCCACCCCATCGGGCTCGATACCCGAAGCACCTCGAAAACTTATCACCATGACAACAGCCGTTAAGGTTCCTTCAACCGCTGGAACAAGAGCCGTTCTTTATACAAAGAACCAAGCGCTTCAATCCACCAATGAAGGTCTAAGCCGCAGAGTCACAAACTTAGAGCATGAAGTAACCGTCTTGTTTGCTATCGCTGGAATTGCTTCAATCTCAGCCATCTTGTTCTAATGAAAAGTTCCCATCCTACAGGGTTGCATTTCTTCAAAAGAAACCCCAACCCTCAAAAAGAAAGGCATGGAGATTGTGGGGTCAGAGCTATTTCATTAGCTCTTGACCTGCCATACAACAAAGTATGGAACGCCGCAACTCAAGCAACCCGACGGAATACTCCAGACTGGAGATACGGAGGGAACCAAGAATGGATCAAATCAAAAGTGACAGCTAACTCTGGTCTAACAAGAACAGACATGATTGACACATTTTTTCTTCTTAGGATTTTTAACTGGGATTATGTAAAAGCCCCAGAGGGAACAAAGTTTGTAGCTGGCAATTTCCCTGACCACTGTATTGCTAATCTTGCTTCTCATTATGTAGCGATTAAAGATGGAGCAATATGGGACACATGGGATTCCAGAGGTAAACGAGCAAAAATGCTAAAGGGTTTCTTTTACCAGACTGCCCGATAGCAATCGGCTAAACCAGCCCCCTCTAATCAGGGGGCTTTTTTTGTTTGTAAAGAAAAAGTAACAAACAGATTACAAGCCCTGTTTATGGTTTATATTAAGTACATACCAAACAAAGGTTTCAAATGACTTTAGCAGTTGCCCAAACACCTTTCCAGAAAGATCAATTCAGATGGGACGGAATGTACCTTCACTACGAAGGAAAACACAACAACTCTAAAACTTTTGACGAGCTTTATCCTGACTGTCATCCATCAAACATTGGAAGAATCAAGCCAGAATTTATTGCTCGCTTCAAGTATGGCCGCAAGCCTTACAAAACTTGGATCAACTTTCTAGTTAAAAACTTTACCGTTGAAGAATACTTAGAAATGATTGATCACACAAATCCAAATCATGTTGCCCCATTAACCGCAATGGAAACGAAAGGATTCACAACACCAAACAGAAACAGGAGGTGGGGTTAATCACCCCCTTTTTTTTTGCTTGTAAAGAAAAAGTAACAAACACATTACAGGGGGTGTTTAGTATATATATTAAATACATACCCAACCCCCGAAAAATTAAATGGGAAATGTAACTCACGGCTTCGATCCAAAAGTAGGCGACCAAGCAGCCGTCTATTACTACTCGGATGTTAAACCCTGCACCGTTATTAAAAGGACCAGAAAATTTGTAACTGTTCAAATGGATGATTACAAATTAAACAAGAATTCCAAGCCTGAAATTATTCCCGGAGGTTTCGCTGGTCATTGCACAAATCAACGAGAGTTGAAGTATGACATCACCAGAAACAAAAACGGAGGCACTATGAAATTCGGATTAAGACAGGATGGAAGATGGTGTCAATGCGGCGACAGTTGTTCAAATCCAACCGCACTAGGAAAAGGATGGAGAGCCTTTTACGATTACAACTTCTAAAACCAAACGGCCCCGAAAGGGGCTTTTTATTACAAATATGTAACAAACATATTACAAGGGGTGTTTAGCATGTATATTAAATACATACCAAACAAGGAAGCAAATGACTACTAAGTTTAACCCCACCCACAACATGACAGGCATTGGACAACTAGACGTCCCTGTTGTTGTTACTCAAAAGCGTGATGCCTTATGGCTTGTAACAGATGCCAAAGGAACACAATTCTGGGTCGGCAAGTACAACGTAGAAGATATTTAAAAAAATAATGTTAAATAAATGTAACAAACACATTACAAGACCCTGTTTCTTTTATATACTAAGTACATAAGCAACAAAGCCCGATGACCCCAACCACTGAAACACTTCTAAACCAACTAGGAGGAGCAAACAAAATCGCAACAATGACTGGAGCTCAAATCGTTACTGACGATAAAAACAACGGAGTCCACATTGTTTTCGGAAAGCAAGTTGGTAAAGCAGGTCACAAGCTAACTCACTTGGTTATCAACTACAACCAAGCTTCTGATCTTTACGACCTTAAAGCTTTAAAGATGAATAAGAAAACTTTTGAAATGACTGAAGTAAAGACATTGAACGGTCTTTATGGAGATCAAATTAAAACAATTTCAGAAGACTTAACTGGCCTCTACTTCACTTTTTAAAACCATGAAATTTCTTACTTTTCTTGCTTTTGGTTCTGTCTTATTTTGGGGGGTGAATACCTCCCTCTCAGACATGACCCGCCACGATTGTGAGGGCAACAAAATCCAACTAGCTTGCGAGGCTTTAAAAAAATAATGGATATTACAAAAATTCCCAACGATATTCCAGTTAATTTATTTCCAGTTCAAATACTAAAAAGCCTTTCTACTTCTGATTGGTCTGGTTTGGCATTTAGAAGGGGCTGGACAAATGAACGTTTAGGGAAGGAGATTGTTAGAGCCGGAAAAATAATTTTTGAAAGGGAGCAAGACCTTTGATTTATCACACCTGTGTCACGTCTGAGAACGTCCCCCCACGTTTAAAACTTCATTTGTTTTGGGTTTGTTACCCAAACCAAAAAGGAAAGGATATGCGTTACTCTGGACGGTCTAAAGAAGAAGCTTTTAAACAAGCAAAGGCAAACAACCCAACAGCAAACATTCTCTGGAAAAAAGAACTTTAAAAAAGATGTCATCACCGAAATTCAATGTCAACGATCAGGTCAATAAAAAAAGAAACACAGGAGTCTTTTTGAAAACAGAACCTGCCGTTGGAACGATCATAAAGGTTATAGAAAAACACAACGTAAGGAACCGCATTTGCTATTACTACGGTGTCAAATGGCCTGATGGCAGGCGGTCAGAACACGCACAACATATATTGGTTCCAGCTCCATGAAAAGAAAAGACGCAGAAGCCCAAATCGAATTTTATAAGAATTGGGAGCCTACTCAAAAAATGTATGACGAGGCCGCTAACCACAAAACAGGCTTAAAAAGATTCCAGTTGATGTGGCAACTGCACCACAAAATAAGCCACCTAAATGGAGAAATGGGCATTTTGAAAGTTAATTCTCTTTATGCAAAAAAAAGTTATACATCAACAACAGGTCAAGTAATACCTAGATGGCCTGTTAAAACCAAAAAAGAATATTACTGCAATGGATTAGGACAGATAGAGATAAAAGAATGAATCAAACTTATTGTCCTTGCCCTAAGTGTTCCAAGCTTAGGACTAGAGTTGTGCTCACTAAACGTTCTAATGATGGAATAACAATAAGACGTAGATGGTGCACAGCTTGTGACCATCGTTGGTATTCAGTTCAGTATCCAGAAGTTGTTGTGGATACTGATGAAATTAAATGGGTAAAGACAGGAACTAAAGCAGAGTTTGTTCCTTCTACTTAAGCCTGAAAAATCTTTGTACGAAATTAGGAGGATTTATTTCTTTGGCTACAAGTCTTCCTTCTAACTTTGCTATTTGTTCTAAGCAATTAGCAATAAAATAGCTTTGATGTAAATTTTGACGCTGTAAAGCTATTGCATACTTACGCACATCGTCTATGTCGTGGTTTGCTTTTATCTCAAGTACTCTTTTTTCAATTATCAATTCCTCCTCTAATGTTGGTTTTGAAGCCAAAGCCTCAAGAAACGTAAGATCTACTGGTTTCATGCTTTTCTTTTATCTT
>MDTA01084388.1_pt1 | contig 13041 bp, 10 predicted proteins | sample 811151 | NCBI WGS metagenome assembly MDTA01 (sample SAMN05326648, study PRJNA326480) | marine metagenome | isolation source: seawater | place: Indian Ocean: South | collected 2010 | reverse complement strand
CGCACGTCACAGTGCCCAGAGAAAGATGACAGGTGGTAGACGACGGTAAATTCAGAGGCAGGCTGTCCTGCTCGGTGCACCCTAACCCGCTCATCGATGCCGGTCACATCGAGCAACATCTCAAATCTTGGTTGACTTTTATCCCGCAGGAATTTCAGGACAGCTTTGATGTTAGCCCGATCAACCCAAAGAGTTGGAATGCCGTCAACGGTCGTCTGCAGGCATAAAATGTGACTCGGTGACGCATCACTGACCTGAGAAACCACAGGATCGCTCGGAACTTCTTGAGTGCTGATTGGGGCGCTTTGCATTAGGCTATTCGTTCGGATGTCGATATAAATGCTTGAGTTAGTTCAAACTTCATAAGGCGGTCTAAGTTCGGTCGCTGCGATTCGGGCATCGTGTCGCGACTCCCTCTGCACCGGGTTCGCTTCCCGCTGGATGATACCCTGATCATTTATCACCCAACTCAGCGGGCGACGTTGCCGCCCGATGGACTCCTGTAGCAGTATCAGACCCTGTAGCAGGGCTTCAGGCCGTGGCGGACAACCCGAAACATAGACATCAACTGGCAGGAACTTGTCGACACCCTGAACTACGGAGTAGATGTCGTACATCCCACCGGAGTTCGCGCATGACCCCATCGAAATCACCCACTTAGGCTCAAGCAACTGATCGTAAAGCAGCCTGACGACAGGCGCCATCTTGCGGAACACGGTACCCGCAATCACGATCATATCCGCCTGACGGGGCGTGCCACGAATGACCTCTGCTCCGAATCGGGCAAGATCATGTCTTGAGGTAAACGCCGTTGCCATCTCCACGTAGCAGCAGGACAGACCGAAATTAAACGGCCAGATTGAATTTTTACGTCCCCAGGCGACCATATCTTCGAGCTTGGCCATCATCACGTTTTGACGAATGAAATCATCGACCGCGTTACCACCGGGTTGCGGTGAAGCCGCCTGGTCAGCTCGCTGTAACTCCCAACTCATAGCTTCAAGGCCTTTCTATTTACGACGCCACCCGGCCCCTTGAGAGCGACCAACTCACGACGCTGTGTTTCGGTCCGCCAGTCCAGCGCACCGATGCGCCAGAGGTAGACCAAGGCAACGATAAGGATAAAGATGAAAACACTGATTTCAATGAAACCGGGCCAGCCTGCTTGCTCTACGGCAACTGCCCAGGCGAATAGAAAAACCACTTCTAGATCAAAAATAATGAACAGGATGGCCGTCAAATAGAAGTGAACGGAGATTCGGAATTGCGCACTACCAACGGAAATAATTCCCGATTCAAAAGGCGTATTTTTGTACTTCCGATTAATCTTTTGGCCGAGGAAAAACGAGAGCCCGAGCATGGTAACTACTACGGCGAGTACAAGCGAGGCGTAGAACAGGAACGGGGTGAGCGTTTCGATGCTAGTAGGTAATTCTTTCAAGACGTTAACCGATGCTTTGGCCTAATTGAACCAGTAATTCTAACTCTGGGTCTTGGTGACAAGACCTTGCTATTGTTTGCCGCCATCTCTCATTGAGACCGGTACCACGGTTAGGGGTATCGGCAGAGTCAGCACAAGTTGAGCACCACTATGTGATAGTGATCGCGAAAGATTTTGCCGGTGCTGCGGAAGGGCTGTCTGCTGTACCAGCGTCGCTATCTGGCCAGGCGTCTGCAATGGAGAGTTTTCCTGATTCCCGACGCCCACTCAATTGTTGTTTAGTCCCAACCCAGATTATACCCGGTAGGGTGCATGTCCTAGACCTTCATATTTAGTCTCACACGGTCCCGAGAACGCCCTGTTTAACTATGCCAAAGGTACATGGATAACACTTATATAACAAGGACTTTATAGCTTCGGAGGTCCATGAGGAAACAAAATTCTAAAGGTTTTGACAGCATGATTTCAAATTCAAAACACGCCACACCATTTTGTACAAAACCCACTTCCGAGCACCACTTTGATCGCGTGACTGTCGATAAATTCAGCGCGCCCATGAATGACTGAAATCTGATTCCGATCGTAAAAATCGAAACGCATGAAAACCTGCTAAGACAGAACCCTCTCAGCATTCTTCAGAATCTGCTGAAAGCTCAGTTTTCAGGCATCGCCGAACTCGCGAAACATCGGGTTGGTATTACGATCAATTACTTGCTTTACCGAGTGATTCAGCGCCTTCGATGGGATAGTTGCCCAATTAATGCAACCACCACTTTCACCTAGTCTGTAACAACCGCCACCGTAGCGCTTTTTTTATGGGATTCATCGCAGCCTTCTCACCGGTAGGTCCTACACCGATCAGATGATGCCAAAGTGCTCTTTCTGTTTCGTAAATCATGGACATCACGAAATGTTTACTGTTTGGCTAAGTATGGTCTAAAAGCAGAGCTGACCCTTTCAGCAAAATCATCGCCCTCTCTGGCAATCAAAAACACAGCTATACCCCGCTCCTCTGCATGCGCGAAGGCAAACTCTTCCCCCATTACCATATACGCGGTGGCCAGCGCATCCGCCAAGGCGGCTGAATCGGCAATAACATAAGCTGCCGCAAGATGATGACGAACTGGCCTACCGGTACGCGGATCGATTTCATGCGAATAGCGAACGCCATCAACTTCGAAATAGTTACGATAGTCTCCTGAGCCCGCGACTGCTATCGATTGACCTAGATTCGAAAAAATCTCATACACCTCGAAGGCCCGATCGATGGGAGCCTCGATTGCAGGAACCCAGTTGCTTCCATCAGCCTTCACCCCTTTGATCTTCAGCTCACCGCCAATTTCAATAAAGTAACTGTCCGAGCCCTGCTCATCTAACAGGCGCCCTATCTGATCCACCGCATAGCCCTTAGCGATAGCGCTCAGGTCGATCATTACATCGCGGGTCTTTACAACTTCAGAACTCGCTTCGTCAATCAGCAGATGCTCAAAGCCCACTCGCGATAGCGCTTCCTCAACATCACTACTGCATGGAAGATTGAGTTCAGTAAGGCTCATCTTCGGCCCAAACCCCCAGAGGCTCACCAAAGGCCCGACTGTGGGATCGAAGGCACCGGACGTCGAAGAAAAAACGGTGCGGGCCAGCATCAAAACATCCAGCATTTCGCGGGAGACAGCGAAAGGCGTCCCCACCGCGTGGTTGTTCAAACGAGACAATTCAGAGTTTGGCGCATAGGTAGAAAAGATTTCTCGGTCGAGCCGGGAAAGTATGGTCTGCACCTTATCTGCGAGCACCCCGGGGTCCTCCTCACCGGGAACCTCTAGTAACTGAATCTTGTAGGAAGTCCCCATAGTTAGGCCTTCCAAACTGAGGCGCTCTTTGTCTTCTTTGAAGGCAAGCAGAACGAGCGCAAACATTACCATGAGGCCGAGAGCGGTCAAACTATGGTGGCGGGTGTTGGCTATCATCATCTCTTGAGCCAAATGCGCGCAAAGAAAGGCCTATTAGAAGGTCTGCTTACGAAAATCCAGTTAATCTGCAACTTTGGACTAGATTTCCTCTGGATAGGCCAGGTAGTTGACCCCTGCCATCTTGTAAACCATGCGACCAACCTGACAACAGTATCCAAACTCATTGTCATACCAAAGGTACAGCACGCAATGCTTGCCATTAACAATAGTCGCATTTGAATCGACAATCCCTGCCTCACGGCTGCCCACAAAATCGGAGGAAACGGCGTCTTCGGACTGGGTGTAATTGATCTGATTCTGCAAATTTGAGTGCAACGCAATCTTGCGAAGAAATTCATTCAGCTCTTCCTTCGAAGTCTCTTTTTCAAGACTGATAGTCATGATTGCCATGGATACGTTAGGAACCGGCACGCGAATCGCATTACCTGTTAATTTCCCCTCAAGTTCAGGTACCGCTTTCACCACTGCTTTTGCAGCACCAGTTTCGGTAAGGACCATATTAAGTGCGGCGCTGCGTCCGCGCCGGCTGCCCTTGTGATAGTTATCGATAAGATTCTGATCGTTGGTATAGGCGTGAACAGTCTCTATGTGACCACGATTGATCCCAAATTCATCATTGACGACTTTCAGCACCGGCGCGATGGCATTGGTCGTACAGGAGGCGGCGGTAACAATTTTATCTTCCGGAAGCAATTCGTGATCGTTGATGCCGTAGACGATATTTTTCAACGTCCCTTTACCGGGAGCTGTCAGCAGAACTTTACCGACGCCTCTGGATTTGAGATGCAACCCAAGACCTTCTTCGTCCCGCCACTTACCGGTGTTGTCGATGATTAACGCATCTTCTATGCCATATTCGGTGTAGTCGATCTTGTCTGGGCTGTTTGCGTATATCACCTGAATCACATTCCCGTTCGCAATCAGGCAATTCTGTTTCTCATCGACCCGGAGTGTTCCCTGAAAGGCTCCGTGAACGGAATCATTTGTGAACAGACTGGCCCGCTTGATCAGATCGCCTTCCCCTCCTGGCCGGACAACGATCGCTCTCAGTCGCATCACCTCTCCGGTGCTGGTGCGCTCGATCAACAGGCGCGCCATCAGGCGGCCAATCCGGCCGAAGCCATAGAGCACGACATCCTGAGACTTTGCAATCGGGCTTTGCTGATTACCCACCAGATACGATAACTCTTCTGCCACAAAGCTATCGACATCTTTAGCCTCATGACCCGCCGCCTCCTGGTGTTCCATGAAGCGCACAGTGAGTTTTCCAAGGTCAATGTTGGCATGGCAGAGGTCCAGTTTTGCCATAGCCAGTAGAACAGGATGACTTTCAAATTCCGACATTTCATTCCGCTCCACCTGCCTGACGAACCGGTGGGACTTCATAATAAAAGTCACAGATCTGTTGTGCAGGGGTCGTCCGTAAATGTAGATACCTATGTTTTGGCGATTGAACAGTTTACCGATGACAGGAATCATCTCCTGCACCAGCGTTTCTCGTTGTTTCCAATCGTCGAAATAGTCTTCGACGTCCGGCCGCTCATTGGTTGTGTTCACAAAGGCCTCGTGTCATCGGCGGGGTAGAGAGAAGGAGCCGCATTATCTTGTGAATGCAAAAGCAGTGCAACACAACCGTTAGCGAAGCCGCCTCCTTTACTTGATGGTCTTGAGCTACAATATACGACTGAGCGGAGCGACCGTTTTAAAGAGTTTTATATCCCGATGAGCAGCGTTTTCTCACCCTCACTTCCGACTGATGGGTACCATACCTGTTATTGGCAGGGACTGAACGGCAGCGCCGAGAGCCTCGCCCTGGTCCAGGCAGCCATTAGGGCAGAGGGCCCAATACTGCTAGTCTGCGACAGCAATGAATCAGTCGAAAAGTATCTCCGGGAGCTCAGTTACCTGAGCTCGGAGCTCAAAGCGCATAAGGTGTTTGCTCTGCCAGACTGGGAAACTCTGCCCTACGACATTTTTTCACCACATCAGGACATCATTTCGGACCGGCTTGCGACACTCTTCAGTCTGCCAACTATGGAGCGCGGTATCGTTGTAACTTCAATCTCAAGCCTAATGCACCTGCTGCCCCCGCGTCAGTACATCGATGCCAACAGTCTGGACCTGACCACAGGTCAGAAGAAAGCCCTCTCGGAACTGCGAGAGCAAATGGTCATTGCGGGCTATCAGCACGTCACTACCGTGATGGAACATGGAGAGTTTGCCGTTAGAGGTTCCATCGTGGATATCTACCCTATGGGAACGGCATTACCACTCAGAATCGACCTGTTCGACGACGAGATCGACTCTATACGACGCTTCGATCCGGAAACTCAGCGCTCGGCTGCCACAGTCGAGCGCGTTCACCTGCTTCCGGGGCGTGAGTTCCCTCTCGATGAACCGGGCATCATCCAGTTCAGGAAACGTTTTCGCGAGCGATTTGACGTTGATATCCGGCAATGTCCGATTTATCAGGACGTAAGCGATGGCATTGCTTCCCCGGGACTGGAATATTATCTGGACGTTTTCTTCGAAAAACTTGATTCTCTGTTTGATTTTTTGCCCGATGAGACCACGATCTGTAAAGCCGGAAAGCTCAGACAAGCCGGCGAAAAGTTCTGGGCCGACGTTTTGAACCGCTACGAGGACAGACAGTTCGACAGGTATCGTCCGATCTTATCGCCCGAACAGGTTTTCATTCCGGTAAACGAAATATTCAGCCGGCTTAAGTCCTACCGGCAGGTGGAATTCAAAACGCATCCGCAAGCAATGAGCTTTGCCAGCGAAGCACTGCCGGAATTGGCAAGCAATTCACGTGCGGAAGCGCCGCTTTCCGCCGTAAAAGAGTTTGTAAACTCTGACCCCGGTCGCGTCCTTTTTACCGCTGAAACCGCTGGTAGACGCGAAACCCTACGGGAACTACTCAGACAGGTTGATCTGAACCCCGTGATCTTTGACCACTGGCAACATTTTGTTGACAGCAACGATTCTCTCGGAATTTCGGTCGCACAAATAGACCGCGGCCTCTGGCTGACGAATGAGAAATTGCTGATAGTCCCTGAGGCGCAAATCTTTCAGGACCGAGTGGCTCAAAGACGACGACGCAAGCGCGCTCAGAGCAATACCGAGTTCATCATCAAAAGCCTAACGGAATTGCACGTAGATGATCCCATTGTGCATCTTGAGCATGGCGTGGGTCGATATCGAGGTTTGCAGACTATTTCGACAGAGGGAGAGACCACCGAATTCCTGACTCTCGAATATGCCAATCAAGCCAAACTCTACGTCCCAGTCTCGGCGCTCCACCTGATTAGCCGGTACAGCGGTGCGGATCAGGACACCGCACCCCTCAATACCCTTGGAACAGAGCAGTGGCAGAAAACCAAGCGCAAAGCAGCAGAGAAAATCCACGACGTGGCGGCTGAGCTACTAGAAGTTTTCGCAACGAGAGAGGCGCGTGAAGGATTTCAGTATACAACCGAAATGGATGATTATCGGAAATTTGCCGCCAGCTTTCCTTTCGAAGAGACAGCTGACCAGGAAACTGCTATTGCCGCAGTGATGCAGGATATGAGCAGTAAGAGACCCATGGACCGGCTGGTTTGCGGTGATGTCGGGTTTGGTAAAACGGAAGTTGCCATGCGAGCTGCCTTTATCGCGGTTAATAATAATAAACAGGTCATTATGCTCGTGCCGACTACCCTGCTTGCCCAGCAACATTTTGAAAGTTTTAAAGACAGATTCGCCGACTGGCCGGTAAAAGTCGAGGTATTGTCTCGCTTCAAATCAACATCTGAGCAGAATAGCGTCATCCGACAGGTGAAAACGGGAAAAATCGACATTCTGATCGGTACACACAAACTTCTGCATACCGATATCAATTACAGCAAGCTGGGCTTATTGATCATAGATGAAGAACATCGCTTTGGCGTACGCCAGAAAGAGAAACTGAAAGCGCTCCGAACCAACGTAGACATTTTGACCTTAACTGCAACACCTATTCCCAGAACACTAAATATGGCATTGGCCAGCGTCAGAGATCTCTCTCTGATCGTTACCCCACCTGCCAAACGCCTTTCGGTCAAAACCTTTGTGAGAGAAGCTCAGGACAGCGTCATCAAAGAAGCCGTGTCTAGAGAACTGCTCAGGGGTGGTCAGGTATTCTATCTGCATAACGAAGTCAAAAGCATTGAACGCGCCGGGGAGCACTTACGGGAGCTGATCCCACAAGCAAGAATTTGCATAGCCCATGGTCAGATGCCAGAAAGAGAGCTTGAGAAAGTGATGGCGAATTTTTACCACAAGCGCCACAACATTCTGGTGTGCTCGACGATCATCGAAACGGGAATAGATATACCCAGCGCGAACACCATCATTATTAACCGAGCAGACAAATTCGGGCTCGCTCAACTGCATCAGCTGAGAGGGCGGGTCGGACGTTCTCATCATCAGGCATACGCCTACTTACTTCTGCCTCCGCAGGTGCGACTGAAAGCGGACGCGCAGAAAAGAATAGAAGCCATCCAGGCAGCCACAAACCTCGGAGCAGGATTTACGCTGGCAAGCCATGATCTAGAAATTCGCGGCGCCGGTGAATTACTCGGAGATGAGCAAAGCGGTCACATGCAGAAAATAGGCTTCGCACTGTATTCCGAAATGCTGGATGAAGCCGTCTCTGCCATCCGGGCAGGCAAAACGCCCAGCGTTGAGGCCTTTTCAGATCGCACGCTTGAGATTAATCTGCGAATTCCTGCGCTAATTCCGGAGCAGTATTTGCCTGATGTCCATACCCGCCTTATCATGTACAAGAGAATCGCTTCAGTTAATTCAATTGAGGAATTAGAAGATCTCCAGGTGGAGATGATTGATCGTTTCGGTCTGTTACCAAAAAGCCTTGCCTTACTATTCCAGCAGACCCAACTGAAGTTAAAGGCAGCAACTTTCGGCATTAAAAAAATCGACGCCAATGTTAACTCTGGCCGTATCGAATTTGGTCAGCACACAGGCGTCGACCCCTTCTGCCTCGTACAAATGATCCAGAAAGACCCACAAACCTTTAAGCTGAGCAGCGCCAATCAGCTTCAATTTTCTCACAGCTGCGCTGAACCACAGGAAAAGATTGGGTTTATTAGTGAAATCCTCGATAAACTGACACTGACCGACCGGCAGGTTGCGTAGGTTCTTCACCATAATGCCCAATAAGCCGCCACTCATCATTAACTTCTATCGCGACAGCCGGTTCATACTGGGCGCTCTCCTTGCCGGCTTGACAGTGCTTTTCTCAACTCAGGCTGCAGGACAGGACCGATGGTTCCAGATCGAGGCCACCGTGTTTACCAACGAATCCAGATTCGGGCGCGATGCAGAATACTGGCTCCCAAACCAGCCAGAACTCAGCTTTCCGGAAAATATCAGGCGCTTGGCGACTGTTCAGGATCAGCTGCTTATCGAAGCCTTTCTGAGTGCCGAAGATGACTCACAGGAGACCGACGCTTCGGCAAATGAAGAAACTCAACGCAACCAGAGGATTCTGAGCATGGGCCCAGAACCGGAAAGGGCAACAGATGAGTTTAGACTGTTTGATCTGCTTAGAGACGAATACCTTAATTTACCCGCCCGCCTGAGCGACTTCAGCCAGACAAACAGAGCTCTCGAGCAATCTCCTGACCATAAGCTTCTATTTCACGGGCACTGGAGGCAGAGAGTTGTCAGCGCCGATGAAGCCGCTTCGATCTACATCGAGGACTCGCGGGGGCGCAATTCGCGACCGACATTGAATGGTTCATTGACTATTCGGTTTAATGAACAGAAAGACCGCGTTGTTGTTGACGCCAACCTCTGGTTGATTGAGGCAGCGGGCGATATAGAGGATGACGCCGAGTGGACATTGCCCGAAATACCTACAGCACTTAACGATCCGGCTAACGGAGCGACCCGATCTGCGAAAAATCCTGCCAGCTCATTTCGGGTCTACCCCATGCGACAAAGCAGAGAAATGCGTAGCAACGAGTTTCATTACCTTGATCACCCCGCGCTGGGCCTAATCATCACTGTCAGGCCTTACGATCCTCCTATTGAGTGACAGGCTCGCAGTTTGGTCAGAACCCTGCCTCCTCAAACGTCTATAATCCGCGCAATTACGCGACGCAAAAACTGATGACCGTCGGCAAGCACTGCTTTTATTTCGTCCATAGTCACTTCACTAGGCAGAATACCAGCCGCCCAGTTTACTGAAAGCGCGATCAGCGCATAGTTAATGCTAGCTTCTCTCGCTAAAACAGCTTCCGGCATGGCTGTCATGCCGACAATATCACAACCATCCCGTCTCATCTTTTTGATCTCAGCGACGGTTTCCAGACGTGGCCCCTGGGTCACGCCATAAACACCTCCGGCCATAACCGGGCGAGCAGCTCCAGATTGATTATTTATGGCATTGACTGCACTGACCAATTTGTCCGATAGCGCCTTGTCAAAAGGGAAAGAGAAATCCACATGCTGAACAAATCGCTTGCTTTGACCACAGAACGTCGAGTGTCTGCCCCAGGTGTAATCGATCAGCTGATCAGGGATGATTATAGAACCCGGACCCGTGCCCTCTGCAATACCACCGACCGCATTGATGGCGACAATCTCGGTTACGCCAGCTTGCCTGAGCGCATCTATGTTTGCCCGAAAGTTTATTTCATGCGGTGGAATATGGTGATCTTTTCCATGGCGCGCGAGAAAAGCAAAAGGTTTGTCTGTTTCAATTAGCTCAATCGGCACAGCCACATCGCTGTATTCCGTGACCATCTCCAGATGCCGTATATTTTCTGCGTAACCGGCGTTGTAAAAGCCAGACCCGCCAATGATTCCCAACATCTAATGACCCTGGCAATGAACTAATGCTGACACCCAGACTGACAGGCGCAGCCTTATTGTGCGACTGCGTTTAAATTGGAATCACCTTAAACCAACCTGAGCCTTGGCTCAACTGCTCAAAGCCATTTAAATACTAGGCACCCGCGCCAGCACAGACCGAACAAGCTGGTCACGTTCGACACGCGAGCGTAAGTCGGTTGTATTCCAGACATTCTGCATTATTATCTGCATTTCAAGCCAACAAAACCGTGATAGCGCGTAACCCAGATGGAATATCAAACGCATAAAGCGCGGTTTTCGCGTTGCAGGAAATTCCGATACACGCTGGAACGAAGCTGGAAAACCGGTAACGGTACCGTCCTTTTCATCGGACTTAATCCATCGACTGCTGACCACCAGAGAGATGATCCGACGATCAGGCGCTGCGTCCGGTTCGCCCGCGACTGGGGTTTTAATAAACTCATCGTAGCCAATCTGTTTGCTTACAGAGCAACCTACCCTGAAGATTTACTGAATGCGCAAGAGCCCGTGGGTTCGCAAAATGATATCTGGATAAAACGCAGCTATCGGAGCTCGCAACTCACCGTTGCCTGCTGGGGTAACCATGGCTCTCACATCAATCGGAGCACTCACATAAGACAGCAGCTTCCTAGACTTTATTATCTGAAGATGAATCATTCAGGACAACCGGCTCATCCGCTCTACCTTCGGGCTACGGCAACACCACTACTGTGGCAGCAGGCTTTCGTCAGGAGTAGGAATTGAAACTCTTACTAATGGCGAGTAAATGGGTATGGCGTCAATCCTGGATACCGATGCGCCTGAAGAAGTCAGCTTACCGCATAATCGGGCGCTATGAGCAGCAACCGGATGCCACTTTTACGACCGATTTCTTTGGCCTCACTTACGAAGGTAACCTGAGGGACGGAATCGAATTCGCGCTATATTTCTACGGTGCGTTTGAAAAACCACTCCTGTTCTTCATGCGTGATGCCTTGACGGCACTCAGGACACAGGGGTTACTAGGGATTTACTGCGATATCGGCGCTAACATTGGCCAACACGCATTATTTATGTCGCTGTACGCAGAGCGGGTCCATGCGTTTGAACCTTTTCCGGCTGTTCGGAGCCGGCTGGACCATCATATCTCACTGAATAAGCTAACAAACATCATGGTACATTCGACCGCGCTGGGAGATTCGAACGGCGAATTTGAATTCTTTGCCCCCACCGGCAGTAACCGCGGGATCGGATCATTCTTAGCTTCCACCAAAGAAAAAGGAAATGTCTCCATCGGAAAACTAAAGGTTACCAAGGGGGATGACTATTACGCTGAGCATAACCTCGAGCCGGTACAGTTGATCAAGATCGACGTTGAAGGGTTAGAAAAGTCGGTGTTGTCTGGCCTGAAAAACACCCTGATAAACTTCAGACCTGTCATCGTCTGCGAAGTAACCTACGGTGAAAGCCAGTCCTTTTTTAATCTAGAGCAATTCTCGAGCACACTTCCAAACGATTACCTGATCTATCGATTCAACACTCGAAAACCTAATGGAAAGACCGCGCGGCGAAGAGGTGCACGCGCGAAACGTACTGGCCGTTATGAGCTACAGGCAGTAACCCGCTTTCCTGAAGCCGGGCAGGACGATCTCGTTGCCATACCTAAGGAACACAAACACTTGATACCACTCACCGGCCCGCATCGCGAGGCATCCAGGCAGTGATAAACCCATAAAAAGGCCTAGCACTAAGAACTTAATCCTAGCCTAGGCCGCTTTACTGCGCTTACATCCAGATGTAACGGCCTTACTTGAGAAATATTTAGCAAATAGCTGTATTTGTTGCTATTTTATTTCTTTATTAGTCACTGAGACAGCCGGCTATGTTGCAGCGAAAACCACCGGAAACCCACAAAAAAGGAGGGAAAAATGACATCAGGCAAACTCAAGCAAAGCCGGAGAAAATTCTGTACTTCGGGTGCCGGAGCCCTGGCACTCGTCGGCTTAACACGACCCTCAACGGCGGCTGAATTAACACCCGAAGAGCAAGCTAACGTAAACCTCGTCAACGAGTTCTGTGCGGCCTGGTCTGAGCCTCAACTGGACAGGATAATGACTTTCTTTACTGACGGCAGCGCCTACCGAATGACGGAAACAACAGAACTCGCTGATGGCATAAACGCCGTGTCCGAACGAATACAGACTCTGATCAACAATGTTGACCGCTTCGATGTTTTGGATACGTTTGCGCGAGGCCCCATGGTTGTAAACGAGCGCATAGATTACTTTTCAGATTTCGCAATCAAGACCTGGCACGGGGTCGGGGTTTTTTTCATTAAGGAGGGGAAAATTATCGACTGGTATGACTACACGATTAAAATGGACACTTAGCGCTGATTACACGGGCATGATGGGCATCCGGACTAGCTTCCGCGCAGGAAATCTGCAAAGCGATTGTATTAAAGTAAAAGAATGGCTCGCCCGTCAGGACTGTAACCTGAAACCTCGGCTGAGAAGGCCAATAGCTGAAAACACGCTACCGATTGATATAACTGCTTAATCCCGGAAAAGAAAAGCAAATAAACCCCGGTCTAGGTCTAACTGGCTGTAATGATGTTGAATGAAGAAATAGCATGAAAACGCGCGAAGGGTTTCGAGGAAGACTCTTATTTCTTTTCCATTGGATTGGCTTTCTTTCGACAAGCTGGATCATTTATTGGGTTCTTCGGGAAGCCACTGAATGGCCAAGCCTTCTTGGTGTTCTAACACTGTT
>MDTA01201053.1_pt1 | contig 13043 bp, 11 predicted proteins | sample 811151 | NCBI WGS metagenome assembly MDTA01 (sample SAMN05326648, study PRJNA326480) | marine metagenome | isolation source: seawater | place: Indian Ocean: South | collected 2010 | reverse complement strand
AGAATATTTTTTTTCATTCTATTTTTATTTATTTATAATTTTTTTAATAAATTTTAAATATTTTTGACATTGTTTTTCATACTCAAATCTTGACAGAGATTTAAAACCTTTATTAGACTTTTTTAAAGCATAATTATAATTTTTGATTGTTATAACTATTTTTTTTGCTAAAGCGGTATGATCGTTAACTGGCACTAAAGAACCGTATTTTCCATGAGATAATATCTCTTTAGGTCCACTCATACAATTAGTACTAATGATTGGTATTTTATAAGTTAAAGCTTCAATTAGCACATTAGGCAAACCTTCGAAAAGTGAGTTCAAAACAAAGATTCCAGAATTTTTAAAATATTTTTCAGACCTTTTATAACCAACTAATGAAACATTTTTTTTTAAATTATTTTCATTTATAAATTTTTTTATAGAGTTTAGTTCGCTACCAGACCCAACTATTATTAATTTAAGATTATTAATTTTTTTTTTAACAATTACAATCGCCTTTAATAAGCCAACAAAATTTTTTTGCTTTTCTAATCTGCCAATTGACAGAATTATTTTTTTATTTTTTTTATTTATTTTATTGTGAATTTTTATTTTCTGAATAGGATTGTAAATATAAATTAATTTATTTCCAAATTTTTTATTTTTAAAGTAATTAAAACTTTCAATTGAATTTGAAATTATCCCATCAGAATATCTGTAAATTAAATTTTTTATAAATAGCTTAATGTTATACTCAAATTTATTTTGAAAAAATCTTACTGCACCTAAAGGATGATTTGCAATTCTTAAAATTATCTTTGATTTAATTATTTTTGATATAATTACCGCTATATAATGGCTTTGGAGTGATAAAATTATTGTATTTTTGAAAAGAAACTTATTTCTCCATATAAATATACATGCGTTAAACGTATCACTTATTCTTTTACTTAAAAAATTTAATTTATAGTATTCCTTAGATTTGATTAATTTTACTTTATTGGGAATTGCTAATCTCACATTACTTGAGACACTTGTACATAAAATTTTAACATCAAATTCATTTTTTTCGAGATATTTTGAGAGAAGAATTAAATTTTTTTCTATACCTCCGTTTTCAATTGTTGGCATAAAGATCGTTATACCTTTTCTGTTTTTTTTGTTTATAATCATTTCTGTATTATATTATGTTAGCTTCAATAATTATTCCTTATTATAAGTCAGAAAAATTTATTAAAAAAACAATATCTAGTATCATAAACCAGACTTATAAAAAATGGGAGATAATCATTATAGATGATGAAAATTCAAATGTTTCATTAAAAGTTTTAAATAAATTTAAAAATAAAAAAATTAGAGTTTATTCTAATAAGAAAAATATCGGTGTTGCAAAGTCTAGAAATTTAGGAATTACAAAAGCAAGGGGAAAGTTAATTTGTTTTATTGATAGTGATGATTATTGGCACAAGGATAAGTTAATGAAGCAGTTAAGTGAGATGAAAAAACATAATTATGATATTTCTTATACGTCGTATACAGCATTTGAAAATATCAATACAATTAAATATCGTGTGTTAGCAGAAAATGCTTTGACTCATAGTAAATTAACAAAATCCAATCCAATTTGTTGTTCAAGCGTAGTAATTAAAAGGAAAACTTTAAATGGTATAAAATTTCCTAATCTTAAAACTAAAGAAGATTATGCACTTTGGCTTGAGATATCAAAAAAAAATAAAATTTATCCAATAAAAAAAAATTTAACTTTTCACAGGTTAAGAAAAAATTCTTTATCTTCTCTACATTTTAACAAATTGTATAGTGCATTTGTAATCTATAATAAATTTTTAAAACTTAATTTAATTTATAGCTTTTGTTATATGGTTCGTTTATATATTAATGCATTTATCAAAAAATATTTATAAATGATAAATAAAAAAAATATCAATTTATTTCTTAATAATTATTTAAGTTCTTTGACTAATGCTTTGGGAAAAATTTCTAAAATAGAATTAGTTAAAGCATCTAAATTAATAGAAAAAACTATAAAAAGAGGCAAACACATATATGTTTGCGGAAATGGAGGATCAGGAGCAATAGCAGATCATTATGTTGTTGATTATACAAAGCAACTTTCAAACAACACTTCTTTTAAAGCTAAAATTAAAAGTTTAAACTCTGATAATTATTTAATATCCGCAATAGCAAATGATATTTCCTTCGATAAAATATTTTCATTTCAAGCATCAAGATATATTAAGTCTGGAGATATATTAATTTTAATAAGTTCATCTGGTAATTCAAAAAATATTAAAAATGTTCTTAAATATTGTAATAAAAATAATATTAAAACTATAGGATTTTCAAATTTTTCAGGAGGATATTTGAAGACTAATTGTACAATATCAATACACAGTAAAATAGATAATTATGGTATAGGTGAAGATATAAATCACATCTTAATGCATGTAATTATGCAATATTTGTCATTAAAAAATTTAAATAAATCAAAAAATAAAAATAAAAAAATTATCTTATAATGTTATAAGAAAATTAAAATAAAATTATTTATTATGTTAGAGGGAATATCATTAATAATTGCTGAGAAAGATCAAAGCAAAGATTTGATCAAACTAGTAGATCAGGTTGTTAACCATTTTAAAAATTACAACAAACCTTTTGAGTTAATAATAGTTAGAAATGGATATGATCAAAAAGAAATAGATTTACCAAAAGAGGAATTTATCAAGGTTTACTCAATAAAGGATAATCTAGGATCAGGGAAAGCAAGACATTATGGAGCTAAAAAAAGTCAGTTTGATAAATTGATGTTTATTGATGCTGATATCATTTTTGATTGTGATTTCCTAAAAATTATAGATGAAGAAATGGATGTAAATGATGGAATTATCGGAGTAGTAAATTCAACACCTACAAACGAAAGAAGTTTAACTTCAAATTATATCTCTAAAGAAACTAATTTTTATGGAAATAACTGTGAGAAGAAGTTTCACAATTTTTTTATATGTTTGTGTGGCGTAATTAAATCTAAAGTTTATTTTGCAAATGTTGGTTTTTATCACAATATTATAGATGACATGGAGTTTAGCTCTAGACTAAATATAGATACGAAAATAAAGACTGTTAAAAACCTTAAATTTTTTCACAAATATGACAATTTATTTAAATCTTCAAAAAAAAATTTTTTAAGATCTTATCATTTTGCACAATTATCAAAAAAACCTTTTTCTCCATGGTTCACAAAGGTAAGAAAATTTTCGACACTTTTGACTTTGATAACAACATCTTTTTTATTAGCCTCGCCCCTTTATTTTAATGAAAATTTATTATTTATATTTACAATATTATATCTAATTTCTTGTTATGAACTTTTTAAGTTTGAAAACATAAAAATTTTTCAATTAATCGTTTTTCCATTTTTAAAATATATACTGCAATTATCTGCAGGTATTGGATATGTATTTGGATTAATTAAAAAAAATATCACTCAAATATATCATAAAATTGCATTAGTCTCTGGTCCAGCAAGAATATATTTAAGAAATAATAAGCCTACATACCTCATATTATATATCACAGGCAGATGTAATAGTAAGTGTAGTTATTGTTTTCAATGGGAACTTATCAACGTTCCAAAAAGGGTTCAAAAAGAATTGACATTAAAAGAATACGAAATTTTTTCTGAGAATTTAGGACCTTTAGAGCACTTAACTTTAGGTGGTGGAGAACCAACATTAAGAAAAGATATGTCAGATATAGCAATTTTATTTTATAAAAATTGCGGAGTAAGAAATATTAGTATACCCACAAACGGTATTAGACCAGATTTATTAGAGAGTCATGTTGAAAAAATATTATCTAACTGTCCAAACATGACTTTAAAAGTTTCCTTATCAATTGACGGGTATGAGAAAGAACATGATAAATTAAGAGGTGTTACAGGAAATTATCAGCGATTAATTGAGTCTGACAAAGTTTTGAGAATTCTTAGAAAAAAATATAAAAATTTATACTATATTATTAATACTTGTTTCGTTGGACAGAACCAAAAAAATATTATGGGAACTATAAAAAAAAATAAGGAGCAATTTGACCATGATATTCAAGTTTCTACGTTTGTTAGAGGAACATTGGCGGACTCTGAAGACTCCCAAAATGTTGATATAAATGAGTATTTTAAATTAGTTGATTATTTAGAAAATGTTCAAACAATAGAAAAGAAAAAGCATAAATATTCTTTAGATCTTATGCATCAAGCTTTGCAGGTTGAAAGCAGATCATCAATAAAACATATAATGAAAAAAGGTGAAGGCAAATATGGATGTACCGCAGGCAAAACAATGGCAGTTATCGATGAATTGGGAAATGTAAATCCTTGTGAGGTCCTCCCAAGCAAGTTTGGCTATGGGAATTTAAGAGATTATAGTTTTAGTTTAGATGAGATGCTCAAAGAGAGAAAAGTAAAAAATATAAAAAAAAGAATTAAAAATGAAAAATGTTTTTGTACTTGGGAATGTGCACAATTAAACTCAATAGTTTTTTCACCTAAAGGCTTCTACAACATGTTTAAACACATGTTCAACATTAACAAAAGAAGGAAAATTTTAGATAAATTAGGAAAAAACTTTTCTTTTGAGACATACTCAAAATATTTTCCTTTTAAGGAAGATGAAAAATTGGAATATGATAAATTTGTACATCCGATGGTTAAAGAAGGAGTTGATGAAAATCCTTTCGTATTAGATCAATCAAAGTATGATAAAGAAGAAGATAATGCTGATAGTAAAGAGCAAGTAAGAATTAAGAAAAAAGAGAATTGGTTAAAACCTGTTAAAGCAGCCAAAATTCCATCGACATACCAATATAAGTAATGAACAAAATCACAGTTCTATTGGATAGAGATGGAGTTATTAATAAAGATGTTGGACACTTAGATTCTATTAAAAAAATAAAATTTTTAAAAGGAGTGTTTCAAGCTTTTAGATTTTTAAAAAAACAAAAAATAAAGGCAATTGTAATTACAAATCAATCTGTAGTTGGAAGAGGGATAATAAGTTCTAAAAAACTTAAATCAATTCATAAATATATAAATAACTGCGTAAAAAAAAGGGGTGGTGAAATTGAAAAATTTTATTTTTGTCCATTCCATCCCATCCATGGAAAAGGATATTATAAAAGAAAAAGTTTAGACAGAAAACCCAATCCAGGAATGATAATAAAGGCAAAAAAAAAATATAAATTAGATTATAATAATTGTTTTATGATAGGTGATAATTTGACAGATCAATTAGCAGCAGAAAGAGCAAATATAAATTTTTTTTTTAAAAAAAAACAATCTTTATTAACACAGTTAAAAATCATACTTAAAGATTATGAGGGATAAAGATCTTAAAAATGTGTTGGAGCATATAAAATGCACAATATGTAACTCAAAAAAATATAAAATTAAAATTTTCAGTAAGTATACAAAATTAAAAAATAAAAAAGAGCTGATAAATTTATATAAATCTTCCAGTGAAAATAAAGTTATAGATCAAGTTGTAAGATGTAATCAATGTAAGTTGGAATATTTAAATCCAAGAGTTAAGGAAAAAATTATCACCAAATCCTATAAATATGTCGTAGACAAAAGTCATTTAACCCAGAATATTTTTAGAATAAAAACATTTTATAATTGTTTAAAAAAAATCCAAAAAAAATTAAATATAAAAAATCTAGATAACAAATTAGGTTTAGATGTTGGCTCAGCCTCAGGTAGTTTTTTATATGCTGCAAAACAACTTGGTTTTAAGTGTAAAGGCATCGAACCAAGTATTTGGCTGACTAATTATGGAAAAAAAAAGTATAAAGTTGATTTACATCAAGGAACTTTAGATACATTTAAATTTAAATCTAAATTTGATATAATTTTTTTTTGGGATGTATTGGAACATCTTTCAAACTTAAATGGAGCATTAAAGAAAGTAAAAAAAATATCAAAAAAGAATGGGCTGTTGATAATTAATGTTCCAGATAAAAATAGTTTTGTAGCGAGGATATTTGGAAGACGATGGCCTTTCTATTTAAATGTTCATTTATATAATTTTGATGAAAAAAGTATTACAAGATTGTTGAATAAATATAATTTTAAATTAATTAAGCAATACCCTCATTTTCAAATACTTAGCTTAGGGTATGTTATTCAAAGAGCATCAAATTATAATGTGCTTTTTGTTTATCTTTATAAAATTTTAAATATTTTAGGTTTAGTTAATATTCCATTTAAATATAATTTGGGACAAACTACATTTATATTTAAAAATAAATGAAAAAAGACTTTACTTTTATTATTCCTGCGGCGGGAAAAAGCTCTCGATTTCAACATAAAAATTCTAAGATTTTTTTTAAATATAAAAAAAAAGCTTTAATTGAGCATATTTTTTTTAAAGCCAGAAGAATAACAAATAAAATTATTTTTGTATGTAATTATAGCAATATTCATCAATTAAAAAAGATATTCTCAAAATATAAGGAAAGAATTCAATTTGTAATTCAAAAAAAACCTAATGGGATGGGAGAAGCTGTTTATAAGGGCCTACAAAAAACAAAAAGTAAAAATGCATGTATAATTTGGTCAGATCAAATTTATATTAAAGAAAAAACAATTAAAGATACAATAAATAAATTCATAAAAAAAAAATCTATTTTATGTTTTCCTATTAAGAAAAATAACAATTTATATACACAAGTTATATTTGATAGTAAGAAAGAATTTTATGATATTTTACAATCAAGAGAGCAAAAACTAAAAAATAAAAAAGGATTTTCTGATTGTGGTTTTTTTGTTGTTAAAACAAAAAAAACTAAAGATCATCTTAATCAATTAATAAAATCGAAAAAAATTATATCCAAAATGACTAAAGAAATAGATTTTCTAAAAAGTTTTAAGTTTTTAAAAAAAATTGGGAGAATTGATATAGTTATATCAAAAAATAAATTTGACCATATTGGAATAAATAAAATAAGTGATTTATTATGAAAAGTATTTCTGTAATTCTTCCTGCTTATAATGAGGAAAAATATTTAAAAAAAATAATCAACAAAATCAAAAAAGTTAATTTTAAAAAAAAAAACTATAAGTATGATATTATTGTTGTTGATGATGGATCAACCGATAATTCAAAAGAGATATTAAAAGGAATAAAAGGTATTAAATTATTAACGCAAAAAAATTATGGAAAGGGTAGAGCGGTTCAAAATGGTATAAAATTATCTAAGGCTGATTATATTTTGATACAAGATGCTGATTTGGAATATTTTCCTAACGATATACCTAAGATGTTAAATAAAATTAAAACAAATAAACAAGCAATTTATGGATCCAGATATTTGCCACTAAAATATGGAATATTCCCAAGAAAAATTAAAAACCAAACTTACGGGCCATTTTTTGCAAATATAATTTTAATGCTTCTTTTTTGGTTATTATATGGACAAAAAATTTCAGATTTACTGACTGGTTATAAATTATATGAAAGAGATTTTTTTAAAAAAAATAAAATTAAAACCAATGGTTTTGAAACAGACCATGAGATTTCAGCCAAGCTAGTGAAAGAAAAATATAAAATTATTGAGGTTCCAGTTAAATATAATCCAAGATCTATTGCAGATGGAAAAAAAATAAATTTTTTTGATGGTTTAAAAGCAATTAAAACAATTATATTATTTAGATTTTTATGAATAATTCTTCAATAGTATTTATTAATCCAAATTTAATCTATCAGTCTAGTGACAGGTTTACGACTGGAATTGTTTATCAGCCAATCAATCTTGCTTATGTTGTCTCTTATTTTAAAAGTAAAAACGAAAATATTAAAGTTTTAGACCTTTTTGGAGAACAACCTTTAAAAAAAAGAATTAAAAATAATTATATTTGGCTAGGAAAAAGTATTGAAGAAATAGAAAAAAAATTATTTGATGATGCAACTTTTTTTTTTATATATGCAAATCATATTTCAAATTATCCATCTATAATTAATATTTCAAATTATCTTAAAAAAAATTATCCGAAGAAAATAATAATATGTTTAGAGAACTCTCAAGCTGTAACATCTTTTTCTTTAAAAGAAGTTAAGAATGAACTGTTCGAAAACTCATTTGATTATCTATTAGTTGGTGATTTAGAGGAAAATGCTTTCAAACTTGTAAAAAATCTAAAAGAAAACTTGGACATAACAAATATACCAGGTCTAATCTCAAAAAATATAGAAAATTTAAATTTGAGCTTTCAAGAAAATTTGGACGAATTACCATTCCCAGCATGGGAGGAGTTTCCAATTAAAAATTATTGGCAACTAGGATATGCGCATGGTCCAATCTCAAGCGATAGATTTTTATCAATTCAGACTTCTAGAGGTTGCCCATATCCTTGTGGGTTTTGTATTGTTCCAGATATTAATGATAGAAGATGGAGGTCAAGATCACCAAATAGCATTCTTAATGAAATTGAATATTTTAAAAAAAATTTAAGTGTTAGTGAATTTCACTTTGAGGATTTAAATCCAACAGTTAATGATAAAAGAACAAAAGCTTTGTGCAAAAGTTTAATTGAAAATAAGCTTAAAATTAAATGGAAAATTGTTGCAGGAACAAAGGTAGAGAGTATTAAAATTGACACGGTAGAATTATTGAGTAAGTCAGGTTGTAAATATGTTTCAATTTCTCCTGAAAGTGGATCAGAAAAAGTAATGAAAAAAATCAATAAACCGTTTAACTATGATCATGCAATAAAGATAGTCAAAGAGTTTAATAAATTTAAAATTTATAGTCAGGCATGTTTTGTATTAGGTTACCCTGGAGAAAATAATTTTGACATTTTAAAGTCATTAAAGATGGTTTTTAATTTAACCATGAAAGGAATTGATGAAATTGCTGTATTTATAATATCGCCTTTACCAGGTTCAAAAATTTACAGAGAATTACAAGGTATGAATAATTTAGATAGGCTATCCTTTTCACCCACATGGAGAAAAGATTATAAAATTCTTAACTTTTGGAGAATAATTTTTTATTTTATTTTTATAATAACAAAATTAATTTTCTATCCAAATAAAATTTTCAAACAGATAAGAAATTTTTTTAATAAAAAATTTGAAACTAAGATGGAAATGGTACCCTTTAAAGCTTTTAAATTATATAGAAATGAAAAAAAAAATTAAATTTGCTATATTTTGTGGCGGCACAGGAAGTGTTGAGCTTATAAATTTGATCAATAAATGTGATTTTATTGAACCAAGCCTTATTATAAATGGATATGATGACGGCAAATCAACTAAATTAATCAGGTCATTAATTGGAAATTTTCTAGGACCATCTGATTTTAGAAAAAATATTTCCTATTTGACTAAAAATGAAATTTTAAAAAAAATAATTGATTTTAGATTTGTTAAAATTAGCAAAAAGGATTTGATTTTATTTTTGAGTCTTAGTGAAAAAAATAAATATGTAAGAAAACTAAAAATTAATCAACTTTCTTCTGAAAAATTTAGAAAATTAAATACTTATTTTTATCACCTCCTAAATTTTTTAAAAAAAAAAAATAATTATTATTTTAATGATCTTTCGGTGGGTAATATAATTTTTTCAGCGATTTTTTTGCATACTAATAGAAAATTCAATCATGCACTAAATTTGTTTCAGTCTTTTTTTGATATTAGTAAAAAAGTTTACAATGTTTCAGAAGGGGAAAATCTGTATTTATCTGCGATTTTAGAAAATAATAAATTTCTAGAAGGTGAAGATGTAATAGTTGAATCAAATTATAATTCTCCAATTAAGGATATTTTTTTGACCAAGAAAAACTATAGAAACTTTAAAAAATATAAAATAGAAAATTTAAAAAAAATATTAAAAAAAAAATCAATCAACCCAAAATTAAATAGTAAAGTAAAAGATATTTTAATTGAGTCTGATGTAATTTTGTACTGTCCAGGGACTCAACACTCATCTTTATTTCCAAGTTTTTTAACTAACGATTTAGGAAAAATAATAAAAAAATCTAAAGCAAAAAAATTTTTAATTACGAATATTTTCTTTGATAAAGATATAAAATCTGAAACTGCAAATACACTTATTGATAAATTTTTTTTCTATATGAAGAACAAAAATTCAATGAAAAAAATTTCATTTCAAGATGTAATAGATTTTTATTTTATTAATGCTGATGATGAAGACGATATTAACAAAACATCAAAAAATTTTTATCTCCAGTATAATGGAAAGATAAAAAAAAATACTATATTAACTAATTGGGAAAAGAATAAAGGGGTTCATTTTCCAAACATAATATTAAAAAATATATTAAATAAAATTAATTGTAAAAATGAAACACCATTTTTAACAATCTCAATAATTGTTCCAGTATTAAATGAAGAAAATAAAATATTTGAAGCAATTAAAAATTTAAAAAAATTTAGAGAGACCCAAAAAGATTTTTTTTGTGAAATTATAGTTGTAGATGGTGGATCAACAGATAAAACTAAAAAAATAATAGAAAAATTTCAAGATATTAAATTTTATTGTTTGGATAATGTAAAAAGAGGTGATGCTTATAAATATGGAATAAAAAAAGCGAGAGGAGATATAATTGTTTTTTATCCCTCAGATATGGAATATTCTGAAAAAGATATCGTAAAATTAATTAAGCCAATCTACAATCGTCAAACTGATGTAGTATATGGAAGTAGAGAAATAAAAACATATGACAATCAAAAAAATTTAAACATAATTTATAAAAATAATTTTAGTAGTAAAATTGCAAGTTTCTACGGAGGAAAACTTATTAAAATATTTCTTTTAATCTTTCATAACCTTTCAATAACAGACCCACTTTGTACATTAAAAGCTTTTGAGGCAAGTTCTCTTAAAAAACTTATTTTAAAAAGTCATTCTGTAGACTTGGATATGGAGATATACATAAAATTAATGAGATCGCAAAAATTCTTTATTGAGATACCAGTCGATTATACTCCTCGAAAAAAAAAGGACGGAAAAAAAATCACATTTTTTGATGGCATTGGCTGTTTATATTATTTGATGAGATCTATGTTTTTAAGAAACTAGAAAATTACATTTAAAAAAATCCATCGAATAAATACAAAATAATAAAGTTAGTAAAAATAAAATTTTTTTTGTTTTTTTTGAATAATTATTTAATTTTTTTGTGAATGAAAGACACGTTAGTGATATAAAAAAAATTATATAGTCTAGCTTTATTACACCTCCATAATTTGTCATTCTCATAAATGTTGCAAGAGCAAGTAAAAATATAGCATAATAAATTTGTAAATTTAGAAATAGATCAACTCTGTCAATTTTTAGCTTTATTGTATGATAAAAAGTTTTAAGAGATGATATTAAAATTAAAGAGAAAAAAACCAAACCAAATAAAATAGACGCTCGATTTAAATATGGCACACAATCTAGGTACGATGATCGATCTAAGTATCTAAATTTTCCATACAAAAAATAATCACCAAATATATCAATTAAAAAAACATAAGGAATTGATAACCCAAATGGCCTTTCAGCTTGAGCAATTGTTTCTCTTACAGGGTATTTAAAAGCTTCAAAGAGGTTTATTTTATAAAAAACTTCCCAAGAAAGCCCTAAATTTATTAGACCCACTTCACCTTCTTCATTTCTTCTTACTTCCTCTATCTCATAAAATGGAATACCTGTTAAATAAAAATGGAATATAAAATACAGTATGATGATAGCCGAAATTATTAACGCATACTTAGGAAAATTCCTAAGATTTTTTATAAAAAGGAACGCGTAGAAAAATACAAACAAAACGAACAAAAAGCCAGTTGACTTCTGTAATCCTAAAAAAGAAGTACATATTATAAATATTATTATATGTCTAAATTTGAGATTTTTTTCTAAAAGAAATTCACAAAAATAATAAACTGATATTAATGTCAGTGGTATCATAATAGTCTCAGGTCTACACATCATGAAAACTCTTTCAGTTGGCGCTAAAGAAAAAAAAATTAAAACAGGGATGAAACGAGAAATATCTTTTTTAATAAATAGTAATTTTTCTGAGAATTTTAGAATAATTAATATTGTTGTTAATACCAAAAAAATATTTGATAATTTTATAGTAAGATAAAGTCCTTCTCGTGCCTCAATTACATCAAGTAAATAAAGTGGATAAGTAAAAACTCCAAAAGTAGCAACATATATATAATATAAGATCCCATATTCTGAATTAAAATCTGAAAAATTAAACGTCAATATTCTTGCCAGTTCATAATGATGTAGCCAGGTATCATGTTGAAATTGCAAAGGATAATTAAGAATATTTATTGTGTAAAATGACCAGATTAAAAGAACTATAAAAAATTTAATTTTATCTTGAAAAATTTTAGTCATCTTAAATTAGCAATTTATTTACAATTAATATATAGAAATTTATTACACAATATATAATACATAAAAGTTATTTAATAATTAATTATGATCGTAGTTACTGGATGTGCAGGTTTTATAGGGTATCATTTGACCCAAAAATTATTAGAAAAAAAAAAAAGAGTCTTAGGGATAGATATTGTCGATAAATATTATGACAAAAAATTAAAACTAACTCGGATCAAAAATTTAAACAAAAATAAAAAATTTATTTTTAAAAAAATTGATTTAAATAATAAAAAGAAATTATTTGATCTTTTAAAAAATAAAACTATTGACTGCGTAATTCACCTTGCCGCTCAACCAGGTGTAAGAGTTTCTTTAAAGAGTCCTCACAAAACCCTTTATCAAAATATAAATACATTTATTAATATAATTGAAGCTGTAAGAATTTTTAATGTTAAAAAATTTATTTATGCTTCCTCAAGTTCAGTTTATGGTGAAACTAAAACTTACCCATTTATCGAAAATGATAAGAATAATTTTCCTATATCAGTTTATGGCACCAGTAAAATTTGTAATGAGTATATTGCAGAAACTTATGCAAAAAATTTTAAAACCAAATCAGTAGGACTTCGATTTTTTACAGT
>MDTA01079352.1_pt1 | contig 13043 bp, 9 predicted proteins | sample 811151 | NCBI WGS metagenome assembly MDTA01 (sample SAMN05326648, study PRJNA326480) | marine metagenome | isolation source: seawater | place: Indian Ocean: South | collected 2010 | reverse complement strand
GCGGGTGAAAATATGAACTTTTGGCCCTTTGGGTCATGGTTTCGGTCGGCTGGTGCGTTCTTTATACGCCGCAGCTTTCGTGAGGACCCAGACTACCGACTCGCTTTCGCAGCCTACCTTCGCTACCTCATGCTTTCAGGCATCTCTCTCGAGTTTTTTCCAGAGGGTACTCGGAGTCGCACCGGCAAATGCATGCCCCCTCGATTCGGCGTCTTCAATGCGATTCTTGAAGCTTATAAACTCGCACCCGATGCTTTGGATAAAGTGGCGATCATACCGGTCGATATCAACTATGAGCGAGTTCCCGAACTCGCGGCTCACGTGCGAGAGAGAGCAGGCGGAGAAAAGTCGAAAGAGAGTGCGACCCAAGTGTTTAAGGCCCTTGGCGTCCTCAGAGGTGGCTACGGCTGGGTTCGACTTAGTTTCGGGCGGCCGATTCCAATCAGTGCCTTTCTACGCCAGCAAAAATTGGACGTAAACCTTCCTGATGAACGACGGGTTGCAGCAGCCCGCCTCGCCTATAAAACACTAGCCGGCATCATCGAAGCCAGCCCCAAATCAGCCGTTGGTTTAGTCGCATTGGTACTTCTGGCTGCAGACGAACGAGCACTGTCCGAAAATGCGGTTTTAAAGCGCTCGGAGCGACTCTTAACAGCGCTTGGCGAGGACGTGGCCCTGGAGGACCGAGGAGATACCCCCCTGAAGGATGCGCTTGATTTCCTGAAGGCCGGCGGATTTACCAGTACCTTAAGCGATGGTCGCCTGGTGGTTCGACGGGAGAAAAGAGCAGCGCTCGCCTTCATGAGAAATCAGGCGATTCATGCCTTTGTTCCTGGTGCAATCCTGCTTCAATCCATCAACGACTGCATGGACGAACAGGGAATTGCTCCCGTCGATCCCGTTCTGGAACGAGCCAGGTTCTACTCCAGTCTATTGCGCCATGAATTCGTCTTCCCGCAGGGTACGGTGGAGGCCAATCTGTTTGCCGCGGGTCGTCGTCTGATGGAAGCGGGGATCCTGACGACGGATGGGACCAGCTTTGAGCCGGTCGACGGCACCGAAGTCAATGCGCTCCGTCGCAGTTGGACCAACTCCATCGCAGATATACTCGATGGCTATCGAGGCTTGGTCAGGGCCATCAATCGTCGAGAGCAACTCGAGCCGATGCCGAAATTGAAAGACCAACTACTCGACGACCTCAGGCGACAAGAACAAGCCGATGAATTGTTGTATCCTGAGGCTGTCGATAAAGTCATGGTCAATCTCTGCCTTCGCAGATTGACCGAGTTGGGGCTCGTGTCAGCCACGGACAACGAAGTCGAAAAGAATCAGCCAGGGCTGGACGCACTGGAAGCGGCATTAACCCCGTGATTGAGATTTATCCTTCCACACAAGAAATGCAGAAAGTCCTGATTCAAGCCTTGGGTTTAGCTCGAGCGATGAATCGGGAAGATCGAATTCCGTCGATGGGCTTCACGCCCCAAGAGTGGAACGGACCGATCCCGAACAGTCCTTGCGAGATCGCTGATCTTTTGGGGCGAGTGCGGGAACACGCACTCCCTGCGGCGCAACGAATCAAATCGGGTGCCCACCACACACCACCCGACCTTGCTCGTGACCTCGCCCGCCAAGCTCTTGCCGGCCGTCAACCGGATCGAGTGTTCGACCCATGCTGCGGCGCCGGCGTCTTTCTGTGTGCGGTGGCCGAGGAGCGGCTCAAACGGGGTGACCCCCCACTGAAGGGACTTGTCGGCTGGGATCGGGACCCTCTCGCTGTTTACACGACGAAACTGGTTGTGATGCTCGCCTTCGATGACTCGATGAACGACACGAAGCTCCAATGCTGCGATGCGATGACGACGGACTGGCCTGCAGTGGATCTAGTAATCACCAATCCTCCATTCGTCAGTTCAAGCTTAAAAAAAGGAGGTTTAGACGTCGAAACAAGGGCGCTACTTCGTCAGCGCTTTCCCATTGGCTTTCAAAAGCGTAGCGACCTCGCCGCAGCTTTTATCGAGGCTGCTGTGCGATGCACGAAACCAGGGGGGCGTATTGCTCTCGTTTTGCCCGAATCTCTGCTCGCCACAGAGGCAGCTGCGCCACTTCGGAGTTGGTTAACGGACAACGCCCCTCCGAGCCGCATCGACCTCCTCGGCGCCAAGGCTTTTCCGGACGCAAGTGTACGAGCGGCCACCTGGGTACTGGAGTGTGGAGCGCTTCTTGAGAACATCGAACTGACCAGTCATTCCCCCTGGAGCCGACGTCGCGTTCCTGCACAGCAGTTAAGACAATTACCATGGTCCGCTGTCGTGGTCCCACCACAGCAAATACCTTCCTTCAAAATCCCCGAATCTGCTCAGAAATTAGACGACCTTGCTGACCTCAGCCGTGGCTTCACAGATGATTTCTACTTTTTCGCTCGGTCGATTCGGGAGGCCGAAGAGCAATCGCCGGCTCACCCTGTGCTTAGCGTCGGTTTAGTGGATCCGGGCCGACATTGGTGGGGCGAGAGAAGAGCGAAGATCGCCGGTCGATGGTTTCAACGCCCAGAACTGCACATGGATACGTTGCGAACCGAAGACTCCGAACGAGCCGAGCGCCTCATGGCAAAGCAGCAGGGACGGCGTCTCCTGCTTGCGACACGGAGCGCAGTCTTGGAATGTTGCGCTGTGGCATCCGGCGTCGTCGCCCAGGTCCCCCTGATCACGCTCCGCAGCAAAACGGTTGAGGAACTGGACCTGATCTACGCGCAACTTCTATCGCCCTTGGCCACCGCTTGGTACTTAAGTCGTTATGGTCACTTGGATCAGACCGGCGCGGGCGTCGATTTGCGTGTTCCAGCACTCAAGGAACTTCCACTGCGATCGATGGCGAGCATCGCCCCTTCAACTCAAACCGAACTGTGCCGTCGGCTTCAAGCTTTAACAGACCGTCCCGGACAAAACGAACTTCAGTCCGTGCAGTGCCTCGCATTAGAACTTATGGACCAACCCCATGATCCCCTCATGACATGGTGGTGGGAGCGATTGCCCAAGAAACTCCGAGACGGTTACAGTCGATAGCCGAGTGCCAAACCGCCTCGCCAAAGAAAAATCTCGCCCCCCCATGCAGCGGGGCTTTCATTGGCAGTCACCGCATCCCCAGACAGCTTCACCGTCGCACTGAGCCCGCTGGCGTGAACAATGTGTCGCCAGCCAAGGGCCAGCCCCCACTGACTTCGCCCCCGGTTGATCGGGACGCCTCCCGCCTGAATCCATGACAGTCGACTTCGGCGGTGGTGAAGGTCGACGAACAATCCGCTATGGTCCGGCTTCTTCAACGAATCCAGCGCACCCTTTCGCCACAGGTATCGACGAACACCAAGCTCGAAGACCAACGCATGGGTGCTGAAGTTTGCTCCTTCGCATAAACAGGGACGCTCAGGGGAGTAACCAAAGTCCGCCACGAGACTGAAGGGATGGCTCGGCAAGTCCCATTCGATCCCGAGCCCAAGGTTCCAATCCTGATCATTCGCCTCGAATGACAACTGAGGTGTCCAACCCTTCTTGAGCCCCTCAATCAACGTCGGCAAACCAACAGAGACCTGCTCACGGACTCTTTCCGCCACCGGCTTCGGTTGCATTCGGGCGTTTTCCGCAGCAACCTTTGCCTCCAAAGCTGCCGCTGCTGCTTCATCATCACTGAGGCGCCCCACCGCCCCTGAAAGCTGCTCGACCAACTGCGCTTCACGACTGCCCTCAAGGCTCACCTGTCGCAGTTCCATACCTCGCTTGTGCTCAACAATTTTAAGATCCAGCACCATCACTCCGCCTTCGTTGCGAAGAACGCCCATGATCACCTTTTCAACGCTGAAAGTCTCCGCAAGCACGGAGACACAACTAATGTCTCGGCAACCAAAGCGGAGCAATCGAGCAATGCTTGGATCAAGGTTTTCAGCTTCTTTCGGCACCACCAACTCAAAAGGCGCTATCTCCCGAAAACGAAGCACTAGGCTTCCGTCGAGCCGTTCTGCAATTTGACGAAGGCTTCGTTCGGCAACCAGCGGAGCGTATACAAGCCGTTCTTTCTCTACCTCTTCAGCCCCCTCGACCTCCGCCGATACCTCGCCAGCAGAGGAAGGCTCCACCTCGGGAGCAGTTGCTAAAATAGGTACGAGCAAGAAGGGCAACAAGGGATTCATGGTCAGCTACCTAAAGCCTCTCGGAGGGGGCTGACAAGTCGCTGCCCAGATCATCCACATAACGAAACATCCGTTTCCATCGCAGGCGACCGATCGTGAGCGGCCCCAATGGCAGGACAGGCTCCGTCCAGTCGTGACTAAACCAAATCAAAGTGGCTTTCCCTCGAAGGTACTCCACCGGGACCCCACCCCAGAGACGAGAATCGGAGGAGCCATCTCGATTATCACCCATCGTAAACACGAAGCCGGGCAGCACCTCACAAGAATCGGAGCGGCATGCTAAACCCCGGCTCCGATCCGAAAATAGGGCGCCTAACTCCTTTTGAGGCTGCTGAAAGTAATATTCAGGCCACTGGTTGTAGAAGGCTTCCCCCTGTGGACCAAGGAGACTGTAGTGAGCCGCCTCCCCCGATTGCTCCTGATACAAGTCGGCTTGCCGGGGGCTTCCCTGCAGTGTCTTCTCATCGGTTGCCAAAAAAGTGTGCTTCCCAAGGCTTCGGCGCGACTGAGGCTGACCGTTGACGAAGAGGTGCCCGTCCACAACCTTCACCCGGTCTCCTTCCACCGCAACGATCCGCTTGATGTAGTCAACGCTGGGATCCAGTGGAAAGTTGAAGACAGCGATGTCCCCACGGGCCGGCGCTTGACCTTGCCAAATTCGATCCGTCGTAAACGGCCATCGAGGACCGTAATGAAACTTTCGAATGAAGACATGGTCACCATGCAGCAGTGTCGGCTTCATGGAACCGGTCGGGATTTTGAAAGGCTCGTAGAGGAAGGCTCGAATCGTCAATGCCGCAAGCAGCAGCACCAGCAACTCTAAAAATGACTTCAATCCCAGAGGGAGCACATGGCGACTAAAACTACTGTCGTAGATCGCCGCCGTCAGTCGATCGGCAGCCGACTCGAGTGCATCGAGGTCCGTCTCCCCCTTCTCGAGCAAAGATTGACCGTGTGTTTTTGCGGCTTGCAACTCTGTCTGGTGGGCAGCCTTCACATCGAGCGACTTGCTCAGAAGCTTACTCGCAGTCTTGACTACAGTCCTCAAGGCTTTGAGGAGTTTACGGCGACGCAGGTAACTCAAGGGTTTCAATGTAAGCACATCCGGGTTGCTGAATGCAGCAACCGGAGACGCGCATCAAGCACCACTGTCCAAACAGAACCAAATGACCCGTACCACTGCTTCGGTCGAAACAGCCCCCCACTCTCTCGAGTCAACGCTCTCGTCGCGGCGATCCGAAAGTAAAAATAAGTGACCAGGCGCCACTCGGAATCCCTTGGCTTCCCGAACCATACCCGGCAGACGGCTCGGTGATCCATCGCCATGTCGCTGGCTGATGAGATGGCTCGGCCAGGAGCGATCATAACCACCTCCAGACCGATCGGGACGCCATCTTTGATCCCCAATCTTTTCATGCACTTTTCCATCCCGAGTGCCGTCGAGCCACCCCTCCACCAGCCGAGGCTGATCCCCTTCCAGACCAACAACCCGCTTCACAACCAACCCTAAGGGGTCAGGACCGTGGGCGAGAACGAGATCCCCCGCAATTGGCTCACCAAAGGGATGCATGAAGCACCGACTCCCCTCCACCAGCTCGGGGGCCATGCTGTTGCCTCTGATCACGACGGTACCACCGAGTGCTGTATAACCAGCCAGAGCGATGATGGGTAGGAGGGCGACAGTGATCTTTGCTGCCCACCCGCCCCCTTGGACGTTACCGTCTCCGAACGCCTCGTCCTCAGGGGTAGCAGAATCCAAGGCGTTCTTCATTCTGTGCGCCGCGGCGAGCGTCTAAAGGACGACACTGGGTTCCTCCAGGGCAATCCTCACCGGCTTGAAGGTCACAGTATTTCAGGCACTGAGCGCCGGCTTCACGGTCCCGGAAGTCGAGCCAACAACCTGCGCCGTCCGTGCAAGGATTAGGATCCTCTGGGCCGGGCAGTTCACAGGCTGCCCCCAACGCGATGGGTTCCTCCACCCCCGGAAGGCAACCGCCCACCAAACTCGAAGTGGAGTCAGGCACGCAGGTTGTGCCGCCCGGGCAGCGCCCCTGCATGACCAAACAACGTCCCCCGGGCATGCAAACCCCCACATCGTTCAACTGTCCCTGCGGCTGTGCATCGGCGCAATGTTCTCCAGCTCCACAACGAGGTCTTCCCGCCAGATTACGAACGCTGCAGAGCTGCCGACAAACCCCTTCATGGCACCAAAGACCACCGACACATCGGGTTCCTGTATCCGGGCGAGTTGGCCAGGGGTAAGCCCCCCCGGCACAGGTTTGACCAAGCTGCCGCTGACCCCCTTCGAAGCACACGCCCACAAATCCGTTGGCACCATTCACGGGATAACAAGAGCCACTGTTTTCGCCCTGGCCACTGCAAACGCCCAACATATCGCCATTGTCGTAGCGCGCTTCACCGCAAAAGTTATAAATGCAGTGATTGAAGGGCTCGCCGTTGACCGGTTCTGTCCAACATCGAGTGATCGCTAAAGTGCAGTCATCCGTTCCACCGCAGGGCTCCATGCAACGGGTCTGATTATCGACAAATAAATCTTCGCCGACGCAGGCGAGCCCCTCTTTACATTCAAAAGGACCATTACAATCCTGAATATCTCCCCGGTTGCACTGAAATGTTGTCTCCGAAACGTAATCGCAAAGCCCCCGCTCGTTACAACTCGCCAAAGCACAGTCAATCGGCTCGCAAAGGTCATCTCGAGGCACTGGAGCTTCCAGGCAACGAGCCTCGATCTCGTGACACCCACTCAGGCAGCCCACCTGCTCGCACGGAGGCTCACCGGAGACGCATTCTCCACCCGTGCAAGTCTCTGCGCCGTTGCAGAAAATACCATCATCACATTCCTCAGCGCTGAAACACTCTGCATTGGGATCGACGCCAGTATCGACGGCTCCTGTGTCCTGGAGCACGCTGGCGTCCGAGGCCCTCCCCGCATCCACCGTACCTGCATCACGGGTGATCCCTGCATCCGGTTGCAAGGTGCCAGCATCCACGGCGGGACGCCCCGTACAAGCACAAACTGCCACCAGACTAAGCCACCGGTACCATTTCATAGCGAAGGATTAGCGCGCCTCTGGCGTCGGCGCAATGGACCAAAAAGCCAAAATCCGACGAAGACGCAACACCACTCCATGAGACCAAGCGCCGCTCGACTGTTGCAGCCGCACCCAATCGCTGGGTCACGCTCCACAGCTGATGGCGTGTCCGAAGTCTGAATCGATCCGGGAACAGAAGGCCCTGCGTCACGAGGATTGTCACCTTCTGACGAGGACTGCAGTTGGAAATGAGCGTAGCGAACGCTCCCTGCCTCTACCAAAATGCGGTCGCCTTGAGTGATGTAGCCTTCAGCACGGATCTGAACGTCCCACATGCCCGGTTCAAGTCCGGTGAATTCGTAGGCCCCCTCACGATCTGTCCGTCCCGAGAGTTCTCTGCCGTCGAAAGCCAAGAGAACGTCAGCCCCCACCAGGATCCCGCCCGTCTCTGCATCGGTCAACACGCCGGTCAGCCCCCCAAAAACCGGCTCCGGGTCCAAGCTGCGGACCACGAGGAGTGGTTGGTAATGGGATAGAATTTGGAGATAGCTATCACCTCGCACCGACCGTTCGACGCTGCCCCATTGACAAATCCCCCTCACCAGCGAGCGGTTTCCAGCGGGAAACAGGGGATGGTCCTGATGCGCCATTCGCTCGTTGTCGTGACCGCACCAATCGCGCACACAGACACGATCGAGAGGGTGATCGGGGAGAATATCATCGGGATCGACGGATCGTGCCGATTTGTAACTCGGCAGAGTCCCTCGCCGAGCACAAGAGCTCGCATACTCGTGTTTATCCAACAAATCCTCATCAAACTCAGCGACGAGAATCTGTCCGTTCGTGGTCGATGCAGCGGCGGTTGCAATCTCCGTTCTATCGTCCTTGTACACCTGATTGCAGGGGCCATCTTTGATATGAAATTCGGCCGTTTCGCCCTGACGCAAATACCACCAAATCACATAACTTCGGGCAGCCACTGCAAATGTTTGGAAACTGGCGAAGACTCGATCTCGGCGCTGCGCTGTGGGTATCTCAACTCCCGAACCGCTACCCGCTGCAGCGAACACACCGATCTCAGCATTGACCACTCCAGCAACGTAGGATTCCAAGGGGACCTCATCGATGCGTAAAAGGGTCGAGTTGCAGTTGTTGTCCTCATATCGAGCCACTCGAATCGTTTCCGGTAAGTTCGGACTGAGTTCGTAACCCAGAGGCTGAAAATTGATGCGCTGTGGACCGGCGAGGGGGGGGACAGCATCGTCGATACGACTGTGAAGGTGTCGACGAAGGGCGACACCATAATCACCAGGTCTGGGCTCCACATTCACGTGCAACGACAACGGTAGATGATCCGCCGTCCGGGGTACATAAAAGTGAGCTTGTCGGCCATTTGCAGTGAGGCGATGAAGCCCAGGTTGCAAGGGGATCAGAGCCTGTTCTACCGTTTGACCATCAACCTTTTCGAGTCCCTCAATAGGTTGCTCCCCCGGTCCCAGCAGTTGCACTAGAACACAGAGGCTAACCACGGACATTAGTCATCGTCGAGCGGCTTATTCGGCCGCAGGATCCATAGGGTCTCTTCACCTGTAAAGTGGTACAGGTTGTGGGTTTTAATCTGTGCGTCACCTCGGCTCGCCTGGGCGGCAGTGAGCGTTCCGCTCTCAGCCCAATCATTACTGATCACAACGCGAGTATGTCCCCCATCGGCTACGTCATCTCCCAGATGGTCCACCAAGATCATATCTCCGGGCATGGCTTGCGCCAAGACAGCATCGATCTGCGTCTTCTTCGCCTCATCGTCGAGCCCCTTCACCTGAACTTCACCCACCAGATCGAAGTGAACTTTGTTGCCATATTTGGCGGCGTATTGATCACTCCATTTAAAGAACTGATTTGCATTGGGGTACTCACCAGAGCCTCGGTTGCCGTAATACGGGGGCTCGAAACCTGCGGCATACATGGCGTTGCCACCGAAGAGGTTACATTTCCACTTCCCCTTCAAGCCTCCGAGAGGGACATTGGCAGGCAAGGCATGATTGGGATCCAGGTTATACCATGGATCGGGCACACCATAGTTGTTGCCATATTTCTCCACCAACATCGTGGATGCCTCAACCATACTGTCCCCAGAGGGAGTCACCGCTCGAGGTTGTGTAACCACGGACTCAAGGGGGTTGAGCCGGAGGTCAAGAGCCGAGGTCCCACCCGCCAGAAGCGATTGGTGCAGGGCCTGTGCGGTGGTCCGATCAACAACACCAGTCGCCGCCATGCCTTGTTGTTCTTGGAAGGCTTTCACCGCATTTTGGGTCTTCTGCCCCCAATGACCGTCGATGCCCCCCGGGTGAAGTTCGGTGTGGCCACTGCGTTCGGCGAGGGCGGTGAGGCCTGCCTGAATGACACGAACACTGGGATGTCTTGCACCTGCTGTCGGTAGTTCCACACTTCCGTTTAATAGGCCCGGCGCCTGATTTAAGCTGGCGCCCAATGATGTTCCTGCAGATTCCAAGTTTGTATGACGCGGTCGTTCAACCCCATCGTTAAAGGAATCTGGACGACCACTCTCCGTGGAGTGATCTGGAGTTCGGTTAAGAGCTCTCAGCCCTTCCGGGTCGTGTGTCACCGGTTGGCGCCGACCCGTTTCCGGTACTCTTGGCATAACGTTTCCCCCGTTGACGTTTAGCGGATATCACCTGTGACGTCATCGGCGCTTTGACCAAGGTGTTTCGTCATTCGCTAATTTTTGCCAATGATCTTCAATGAAGAGGAGCCAACATGAGTCGAGTTATTCGAGCCCAAACGGGAAGCACGTTGGAATGTCGTCACTGGACTGCGGAGGCTGCCCTCAGGATGCTTCGCAACAACCTCGACCCAGCCGTCGCTGAGCGCCCATCCGATCTCGTCGTGTATGGGGGAACGGGCAAGGCGGCCCGAAACTGGGAAGCTTTTGAAGCCATTGAGACTGCGCTCAAGAACTTAGCGGACGACGAGACTCTGTTGGTCCAGAGTGGCAAACCGGTCGCCATCTTTAGAAGCCACCTCGACGCTCCTCGAGTCTTGATCGCAAACTCCAACCTCGTCGGTCGGTGGGCGAACTGGGAACACTTCAACGAACTCGAGCAGAAAGGGTTGATGATGTACGGGCAGATGACTGCTGGCTCGTGGATTTACATCGGCACCCAGGGCATTCTTCAGGGCACCTATGAGACCTTCGCCCAAGCGGCTCGAGAGCACTACGGTACCGACGGGAGTCTCGCAGGTAAACTTGTACTCACGGCAGGATTAGGGGGCATGGGGGGTGCACAACCGCTGGCTGCGACGATGTGTGGCGGCGTTTGTCTGGCGATCGAGATCGATCCAGACCGGATCGAGAAAAGGATCGAAACACGCTACTTGGACAAATCGACCCATGACATCGATGAAGCGATCAAATGGTGTGAAGACGCTGTGTTGACCGAGAACCCCCTGTCGGTCGGCTTGGTCGGTAATGCCGCCGACGTACTGCCTCGCCTTATTGAAAAAGGTCTAAAGCCAGATCTGGTCACCGACCAAACAAGCGCTCATGACCCGCTGCGGGGTTATGTCCCCGGAGGACTCACTCTGGAAGAGGCGGCCACGCTGCGTGCGGAAGAATCGGAGGTCTACGTCCAAAAGGCGCACGAGAGCATGGCAGCCCATGTGCAAGCCATGCTGAGCTTTCAGGAGATGGGCGCCCACGTCTTCGACTATGGCAACAACCTGCGAGCCGGTGCAGAAAAAGGGGGGCTCGACGGCGCAAACCGAGCCTTTCCTGGATTTGTGCCCGCCTACATCCGCCCCCTATTTTGTGAAGGCATGGGTCCATTTCGTTGGGTGGCCCTGTCCGGTGATCCCGAAGATATTCGGGTGACGGATCAGGCGTTGATGGAGCTCTTCCCCGAGAAAACATCACTGGTTCGCTGGCTGAAACTGGCCGGCGAAAAGGTGGCGTTTCAAGGACTCCCGAGTCGGATTTGCTGGCTGGGTTATGGTGAGCGGGAAAAAGCCGGTCTATTGTTCAATAATCTGGTTCGAGAGGGCCGGGTGAAAGCGCCGATCGTCATCGGCCGGGACCATCTCGATGCCGGCAGCGTTGCGAGTCCAAACCGAGAGACCGAAGACATGAAGGATGGTAGCGATGCTGTCGCTGATTGGCCGATCCTCAATGCCTTGATCAACGCCGTCAATGGCGCATCATGGGTCAGCTTCCATCATGGTGGCGGCGTGGGCATGGGGTACAGCCTTCACGCCGGGATGGTTATCGTCGCCGATGGAACCGATGGGGCGGCGGAACGTCTAAGTCGAGTCCTTACCAGCGATCCCGGCATGGGCGTCGTTCGACATGTTGACGCCGGGTATGCTCGAGCGACAGAGGTCGCCCGCAGTCGGGGAGTTCGCATCCCGGGCGTCACGGCATAGCGACATGTTCACAGAAACCCATCCACTTCCCCCCGGCCCCGTCCTGTTTGAGAGAATCGGCCGCCTTTACACTCGGTTTGATCGACAACCGCTCGAAAATGCCTGGATGGTGTGGATCGGTGGTCGTGTCGATGCTGTCGGACAAGGCGACCCGCCGGCGGGCAACTACGAACAGATCTGTGATCTGAAGGGTCTTACAATCATCCCGGCACCGATTGATGCCCATACACACGCTTTGTTTGCTGGTGATCGTAGTGAGGAGTTCGGCGCCCGGTTTGATGGGGGTGATAGCTACGCCGAGCGCCTGGCCCGAGGCGGTGGAATTCGCTCGACGGTCCGATCCGTTGCAGACACCGAAGACGATCACCTGGTCCAGCTCACTCTGGATCGAATCCATCAGTCCATGGCCTGCGGAGTTTGTGCCATGGAAATCAAGACGGGATACGGATTGAGTATCGATGGGGAAAGGCGACTCATGGGCTTGCTTCATCGAGTTCAGAGCTACAGCCCAATCCCGATCTTCCCGACTCTTTTGATGCATGTCCCGCTTCCTAACCAAACGCCCGCCTCCTTGTTGGCAGAGGCGCAGGTTGAACTCCTTCCCTTGGCCGAGTCCCTAGGATTCGGCGTCGATATCTTCGTGGAGGAAGGCGCCTTTTCCTGCGAGGATGCTCGCCCCTTCTTGGAAGACGCAGCGCAACGGAATTTACCAATTCATGTTCACGCTGAGCAACTCACGTTGAGCGGCGCTGCGAAACTCGCAGCTTCTGTAGGTGCATGCAGCGCCGATCACCTTGAGTTCATCGACGAGGCCAGTTGTGCAGCTCTGGCAGAAGCAGGCACGGTGGCCAATCTGTTGCCCGGTGCATGGCTCCAACTCGGTGGCGGGCAGCGCCCCCCGGTCCCCACGTTACGACACCACGGCGTCACCATGGCTGTCTCGACCGACTGGAATCCGGGCTCGTCCTACATTGCCGACCCCTTGCTCGCTGCTTCGTTAGCGGTCACAAGCTTTGGTCTGCGTCCCATGGAAGCCCTCTGCGGGGTCACTCTGCATGCGGCGAAAGCGCTGGGTGCACCGAGTCTGGGTCACTTGGATGTTGAAGGTGAAGGACGACCTTGGGTTTTGGCGGAACCGAGTCCTGAAGCCCTTCTCCAGAGGATGGGAATCGCCCGGAGAGGTGGAGTCTTCACTCAGTCATCAGAAGACTAATGAGTTGGGTTCGTGCCGAGCACGGATCAGGTGAAGGTACGCCGGTCGCGAAGCGGACCAACGCACAGATGCACACGATCCACGTTCCTGTCGAAGCGCTCGCTAATCCCGAACCAGAATGTGAATGTAGTTCTGCGCTTGACCCGCCCGCCCCGTATTG